>Ga0209470_1000100_pt1 | contig 61121 bp, 56 predicted proteins | sample GraSoiAngelo_125_FD_185882 | JGI IMG/M metagenome (GOLD analysis project Ga0209470, IMG submission 185882) | Grasslands soil microbial communities from the Angelo Coastal Reserve, California, USA - 14_0927_05_40cm (SPAdes) (version 2) | ecosystem: Environmental > Terrestrial > Soil > Grasslands ... | reverse complement strand
GGCGAGTTCTTCCAGGAAACACGATAGTGGGCGTCGTAGGAATTCTCGTAATAACGCACCCCTGGATAACGAAGCAGCAATTTGGCCGATCGATCTCTAGCGGGCCGTTGGTGCTATTCGGCCTGCTCCTACCTTCCGTGATAAGCTGCGCTGTCGTGAATAATAGGCTGATATGCGAAGAATGTTCTTGATGAACTCCAAGCTGAACCTTTGCAGTAAGTGGAGCTTGGCTCAGCTTTTTGCCAGCAAAGAAAGCCCTTTCTATCCGTATGGGACTTTTCTTCTCTCGTTACTCGTGGACTTGAGCCAATACTTTAAGAAGATTTGAGAATCTCTTTTGCCAGTCAGCGCGACGCTCTTCTCGAAGTCCTTTTACCTGCTCAAGGTAGGAGAAGTAATTGAGGCGCATCTCCTCTATAGCCTTTACAAGAGATGCTGCAGAATTGTCGATATGAATTGTGCCTTTTGAGAAAAACTGCCGCAGGACCGGCCAATCCGAGGTAATGATAGGACGCTCGAACTCTAATGCCTCATGAGCGCCGCACTGCATCTTATAATCGTCAATGGTTAAAGATATAACAATACTACACCCTCTCAATAATGCCGCATAATCTGGTTGTGGGTAGGTAATCCGTCAGCACAACATTATCGGGGACGTTCGTTAATATTTTTTTCGGCGCGTGGCTAAGGCTGCCCGTAATATAAAATTTACAGTTCTTAAATGCCTTGCGGCTTCAATCACCTCGTATGTGGGCTCATCAGCATGGTATGAGCTTACTACCACTACGTTGAAACCTTCCCGGAACGGATACGCTCGGGCAATCTTCAATTCGGGGGGACCATCCTCCAGAGTGATAACCGGGGCTTTCCAACCTGCTACTCTTCGTGCTAGGGGCCCATTATGCAGCATGTTCATCAAAGCGCGCCTGGCCAGGAAGCGGTACAGGCAAAGAAATTTAGCCCAGCGCCAATCCGTGAAAGCCGCTGAGTGAGTATCTACAACATACTCAGTCTCGTGGAAGCGGCAATACAGCCAGACAACAAAAACCGCAAAGATTGCTGGATTTTGAACAAAGATGATATCCGGACGCTCTTTACGAAGTAAAACAAGTGTTTTGACAGTAGCTAACGCATACTTTAGAGGAGCACAGAACATTCTCTGTTTTTTGAAAAAACGAATGTGATATGAACAGGCTCCGAAGTAACGTGCCATGCTATCGCTACGAGAGGAGTATGAAAACCATGAAATGTAAATCCGTTTCTGTTTCATATCAGTCATCTGTGGTGAACGTCTGTGAGGTAATTTCTCCGGACTGCTCGCTCCATCGCAACTAGCAACTTCCCCGCATAGTCCGCTAGTCGGATCCTCGTATACTGTAGAACCAGTGTGTAGAACGCGGTCGCCACAATCACGTGAATCATCCAGGGAATTGCTTAGTCTCTCTGATCGCATTGCTTCGTCTCCTATTTACTGTAGGAGTCTCCTAGGCCGCTGCAGCCACATGGCCGCGGGCATAGGATTCCTGCCGTATGAGCTCCACATAGAGTGCAAGATAAGACATGACAAACATCCATGACAAAAAGTCTGATGGCCTAAATAATGTTGACTCCGTGAAATTCACAATTAATATGCCAATAAAAAACCACTTCCAATAGAGCGGCTTTCTGAGTTTCATCAGACTCTTGAAATACGTTAGGATCATCAATGCTAGGAGCAGGACTCCGACGGCTCCAATTTCGTTGAATAGATCCACATAGCCTTCGTGGGCTTCAGTTGGTTTCCACGGGAACTGATCCCAGGCATAAAGTCCGAGAACCGAAGGATTATCAACGACCCAGAACCCGTTAAACCCGCAACCAAGGATTGGATGGGACTTAGCTTCATCGATTATAACCGGCCAAAGATCGGTTCTGTCTGTAAACGTCGTATCTTTTCCAAATGCTCCAAAGATCTTGTCCAGATCCAGTATGCCTCCCAACGCAGTTAGGCTCAGAAGGCAGACCAGGAGCGCCAGCGCCACCAGTCTGCCGGCGCGTCTGTCGACAAAAAGCCATGTCGACATCAAACAAACCGACATCAGAGCTATCAGGCATGTCGTACTTTTAGACCCCAAGACCAGCACCACTGCGGAAAGGAGAAATCCGCCCGCGACTAGCCGCTTCTTTGCAGTAAGCTCGCGGATTCCATATGCCAGCACAACTGCGCTAATGAAACTGATCTGCCCCAAAGTGTTCTTATGGGTGGTTAAACCCCGCCAAGCCGGCCATTCCCACTGGGTTGCTGCAGGAACGAGCAGGATCGCCAAAAACGAGAGTGGTATATAGATTTTCAGAATCTGTTTGATCTGTTTCAGAGCATCGGTCGTGGTCTTCGCGTTTAAGAAGAAAGCCAGGACTACTATGGTGGAACCAATCAAGCGCACAGCCGCCCTCAATGATATGAATGGAAAATCAGCCCAAAGGGTGCTCGCCAGACACCAGAAGATCAGCAGAGTCAGAAATTTCTCACGCCTAATCAAAGTCAAAACGGTGCTCCGTTTCGGCCAAAGACATAGCACCGAGATAAAGGGTATTACGGTATCTACAATTCGGTTGATTGGATTCGGATCATTGTTCGCGGCAAGGTCTGTGTCGCGAAAGGGCTGGGTTACGCCCACGAGCCTGTAGACCACATATAAAATGAATGCAACTCGCGTGACGCGCTCTGCCAGCCCCGTCGTGGCTCGGTTCCGATCCATTAAGAGCATTGTCACTTGTACGCCTCGTAATGGTGACCGAATACGGCTAACAGCCCTCCGGCATTTGAGGCGAATTTTAGCTCCCAATACGTTCGCCACACTTTGCTCGGGAGGGTCCCAATGATGAGACACACGCTCAAGGCCCCGACGCAGAGACCTTTGAGCAGGAATAACGCGCGCTTGAGTATCCTCCACTTACTGGCGGCAATCTTGCGCCATGTGTAAGAATTGCCTCCTTTAAGGCTGACTTTAATTAGATAGGACTTCCGGGTTCGCGCCGCCGGCCAGTGTTCGAAGACCGGCGCTTCGTTGCAGTAGATGAACCGGGCGCCTCCTCGCCTCAATCTATCGAACAGTTCTGTGTCTTCCCCCCCCGTGATGCCATAAGACGGATCAAACGGACCGGAGACGCCCGTCAGCACGGAGTTCTTGAGGAGGCAGTTTCCACTCCAGGTGAATGTGGCGGGGCTTCCAGTAGGCGTTGCGGGTATTGTGCCCACAAACAGCCGCTCTCCCCGGACCAGCCATTCCGGCGCGCTCTTGTCAAAAATGGGTAAAACGGGACCGAAGACGCCATCTGCGCCATATTTATCGGCAGCTTTAAGCAAGGTTGCAATCCAACGCGGCGATGCAACTTCATCGTCGTCGATCAGAACAAGGTAGGTGCCGGAGGCGTTATGGACGGCCATATTACGCGTCAAACTAATGTTCTTGATTGGCTGAGAGAAGTATTTGAAGCTGATACTATCTGTATCGTGGTGCTTCTCAACTATCCCGGCTGCACTTCTCTCGGGGTCGTTATCAACGACTATTGTTTCGATGATGATGTCATGCGGTAAAACCTGGGCCAGGATGCTGGCCAAAGTTTGCTCCAACAACGTCGGTCGCTTATAGGTGGCTATACAGACCGAGCAAATCATAATGAGACTCCCTTTCTTGAATAGAGGAGAGTCCATCGTAATAACTTTGGCCGGGTCTGCGGCGCATGAGCATAGAGCAAGTAACGGCGGAGCAAACACCACCATAACGCCAGAGCCAGAAGCGTCTCACCCAGGAGCGAAGAAGCAAGACCACCTTTGATGCCATATTGTCCAATCAACACGTAAGTCGCGGCGAGCGTCACCACCATGGTGACTGCATTGATTTTCGCGATGATTCCGAACTCTTTCATCACTTGAAGGCCGCAGCTTGCGTTTATCCAAGCAAAGCTAGCGATGTTGATCGCTCCCCAAAAAACGATGAAATCCAACGAGCTCTCGTAACCTTTGTTGAACAAAAAGCGCTTGAGAAGATCAGACGACATGAGTAGTACGGCCACATAGGCCGTAATCGCCGCCGCGATGCCTATAGTTACGACGGCTTGTTCTTTTATGAAGCGCCGGAGTTGATGCGCTTCCCGCAGGCGGGATCCGCGAGGTATCGCAATTTTACCCCACCCTATCTGAAGCAATTGGAGAGGGGCGAGCGGGAGACGCGATGCGGAGACGCTGCCTGCCGCGGCCGTGCTTAAGAGGCTGCCAATGAGATAGAGATTACAATACGACTGCACATGCGTGACAAGGATGCCCAAGAGCGCCCATTTACCAAAGGCCCAGTGCTCTCTATAAGAGTCCCGGATGGACTGCCAAGAGAAGGAAGATCCGCGACAATTGAAAAGCAGGGACGTAATCAACCCACTTGCACCCATAAACAGAAAAATAAGCGGAACAGATATCCTAAATAGGCCAAACGCCATCAAGGTAAGACCAAAATAGATCAGCGTATAGAGGGTATCCAGCTTCAGAACTTTCAGTGGCGATTCTTGGGCGAAATAATAGGCCCGTGAAAACTCACGAAGGAGAATTCCGATCGCTCCAACGCATAGGGCTCCAATAGTCCAGACCTCAACGGCATCCAGGCCATATAAGTAGAGCCCGCCAGTTGCAATCAAGCCAAGAACGGCTGCGGGAATGATGGCCAGTAACTGGCCCCAGTAAAGAGCCGCTACGTAACCGTTCTTACGATGTGTATCTTTCGCCGCCAGCAAAACTGCCAAGGGCGTGGTCACGATGGCATTTTGTATCGAGATCAAGAAGAGCGAGACTGCAAAGACGATGGAATAATGGCCATATTCTTCCTTGGGCACCGTCTTTATGAGAATAAAAGCGATCACCAAATTGGTCGCTGAGAGTATTGCTTGATCGATGAGTGCAACGCCGGAATTCAGAATTAAAGCAGAGGGCAGACGCTTCAGTAGTTTCATCAGGACCTGCCCCTTGCGCAATTAACGTTGGTTGGAACCGGCGCAGGCCGCTCATTGCGCGCCCCCGGGGAGACTCGCCGGGCGAGAAGCTGCGGTAAAACTGCTTGGAGATCCGTTATCATGCTTCTGTCTAACGATAGAGCGGGTTAAAATAAAGTCCCAAACTCGGCACTGGGATGAAACGAGCGAGCTTGGAGAACGTGGATTTTGGAACAAGAACCATGTCGCCCGGCCTCCCATACCAAGTTCGTTATGCTGACTTCGGTCTGACCCAATTCTCCTAACTCCATCACCCTCTCCCTCTCGGAGAGGGGTGGGTGCAGACTAGCAGATTCTGTTTTAGCCAGCATGCCTATAGAAAAGCTCACCCGCCAACCGGAACAAGCTATCCGGCAGATGTGCTAGGAAATGTTGTGCCGTCCGAGACGCCAGATCTTCAGTCGTCCTCCTAACGCCATGATCGGAAGACCGCCAATATTGCAGAGGACTTCTCCCAGCGCCGAGATGATCTTTAAACCGCGTGAGCCCCTCGTTGTCCTGGTCTGAGCGGCCCAGATCCAGTTCCAGTAATTGCTCCGATTTCGCGTCTTGAATGGCCTGCCAGAAAAGGCGCGGCATTGCGCCCATGTTGTGAAAGCGTTCGTCCGAACCGCCGTATTTATAAACGAGCGACTTCTTGTGGCGCAGCGTAAAGATGCTCGCAATAGGCCGGTTATCCACACGCGCCACGTAAATCGTTACGCGACTGCCGCAATACTCGATCACATTCCGGAACCAGACCAGCGGCTGTGGCGGGAGGTTATGCCGCCGGCGCGTTAGCAGCATTAGAGCGTAGAACTCCTGGAGGAAGGATTCCGACCGTCCCTGATCCACGACGACACGCTCACGATCCGCCCGGCGGATTTTTCGCTGCATTCCGTCCTTATGGAGATGTGAGTACACTTCTTCAAGGCTGGGACGTAGATCCAGCATGTGTAAGTGATACTGGCTCCAGGGCTTGAAATTGAATTGGGGTTCGATAGGAATGGATCTCGGGCGAATTTCCGCGTGGGTGAATGGGCCCGCCGCTTCTTTCCGGACCGCAGAAAGCAACGCTTCAAGATCCCCCGGAGACTCGACAAGCGGATCGCAATGATCCGAGAACGGAAGAGAGACCAATCTAGACCCTGTCAGCCAACTCTTCACCTGGCAAAAGACGATTCCGTTCGACAACAAGTTTCCCGGTGCGCTTGTGGTGAATGCCCGCGCCTTATATTTGTACGTTCGGCGTAAGGCGTCCAGCCACTCGCGGGTGTGGAAAATGGAGGAACGCGGATGGGATTCCACCAGCACGCTCCATCTCGAATCGTGTAATGGATCTATTTCGTAAACTGGCATTTTAGACAACGTTAAAATGGTGCTTGTTGTTCAACCCAGGTGGCGGTAACAGAAGCGCCCAACCCAGTGGTACACAGGCATAGGAGCCTTCCCGATCAGCCATTTCGCTACAGGGGACGTCCACGAACCGCCAGCGAACCGCAAAGGATTATCCGCTACCATACCCGTCGGCGTTAACACTCCGTTGAAGTAGGTCAAATCTTCCTCCACTGTGCCCCAGCGCCTTTTGTACTCAAGCAAGCCATTATTTGTAGCCGCCGTGCGGCCCAAACTGAACTGCTTTGCGCCGCTTGCATGAGCGCGCCGGATTGTTTCCCAATAGAGAAGCTGGTTCACTCCTTTGATCGCAAAATCGCTGTTACCGGAATGCTCTGAGATCCACAGGTCCTTAAATACTAGGGCCACGAGACCTGCCACACTCCTTCCCCTATGCCTTGCCAGAAAGATTTTCAGATGATCCCGCCCCAACCTGTGTCTCATTGACTCAAAGAGGCGAAACGGTATCGGTGGTAATGAACGCCGACGGCGCGTATCCACGAGAACAGAATGACAAATTCTCAGGCTTTCCTCGTCAAACCGTTCTTCAACCATCACGCCCGCCCGAAGTGCCCGATCGACCATTTGGCGAATGGGACTTTTCGCAAAGCTTGCATATAAGACATCGATGCTCCTATCGAGATTCAAATAGTGATGCTTAAATTGGATACTGTCACCCAGAATTGGGGCTGAGCACTGTTCCGTAGTTCTCACTGACCGAATTTCAATTTTCCGACTTCTGGATCTGATGGCGAAATCTCGGATCTGTCCCAGGAGCAACCGGAATTGTTCCGGCATCGAAATTAGAGGATCACAAAAAGAAGCAAATGGGATGCTGACGATCCGGTTACCAAGCAACCAACTCTTCACTGTATATACAGGTAATCCTGCTTGAATTTGATTCGTTTCTGTGTCGTACACGACAAGAAATCTTCCCCGGATATGCGGAAAGGTGTCCTCAAGCACCCGCTTCCAAGCAGAAAGGTGGTAGACCAAGCCCAGCGGGTGAGCCGAGACAAAAGCGTCCCATCGGTTATCAGCTTCCGGCGGGAGCCATTGAAGGCTTAGTCCGCGTATTGCAGTTGGTTTTTCGCTAGTTGTGAGCGTCAAGTTCTGCAAAAGTCGTTCCCGTTGTATAATTCACTTTGGTCGAGCCTGTAGAAACGTTGGAAAGCCGACCGTAGTTACGCACAAATCAGACGCAGACAACTGTTCGTCTTTTAGATCCGTTTGATGGACCCGTCCGCGACACTGAACGGCACGCACCACGCTCTTCGCGCGATCTGTTTCGATCTATTCAGCTTGAAGCTTTGCACTCAAATCGGTGAGGAACCGATTTTTCTAGCCGCTATCGAACTACACATGAAAGACTCGAATGGGGTCTCTCACAGCCTGTTCAACCTGTGACGATGCAGCTACGGATTCGCTTATCTTTCTCTCATTCGAGTTGACGACAGCATCCAGAAGATCTGATGCGAAAATTCTTTGAAGGATACGAATATTGGGCATAACACAGTGCCCGCCGATTACACCGGGGAAATACTTGACTCGCGGCAAGAATGGCACTTCATCGAAAAATGAGACGACCTCATCATATTTGACGGAAAGCTCGTTGCAATAGCGTTCGAGTTCCTGAGCGTAGGCGATCTGCAAACCAAAATATGTGGTCTCCGCCAGCTTAGCCAGTTCGGCCGCTTCAGGGGATGAGAGAGTTTTAGTCTTCATGCCGATTGACTTAAAATGCTCGGCAGCCTGAAGTGAAGCATCCTTGTTGATGCCACCCACAAACTTGGCATAATGAAGCATATCTTGCCTCATCTTGAAGTGTTTGCCACGGACTGGACTGTAGACTATTGGACGGTGCGTGAGTCCGTAGATGGCACGAGTTGTGCCGGGAGCGACAGTACTATTGATAATTGTGAGCGACGGCCCCTTCTCCTCGATGTATTTCACAGTTGCACCTATGAAGCTTTCAGAGAACGGATAGCAGATGTGAAGCACTCTGCATACACCGTCAGTTGCAACTGGTTTGATATCGATCCCGATAGTAGGATGCTTCTCTGCAAGGAGTTCTAGAAGCGGACTACCGACTTCTCCAAGTCCTATAATAAGAACATCGTCTTTTGCCATTTTATCTGTCCTTTCAGCGGATTAAACCTGAGCAAATTGTGGCGCTGGAATATCTATCGCGTTCTGTCCTGTCCATGGCACGTCTGTAAAGCTTGGCGTACCTAAGTCCTGATTCAGATTTGGCCAGTGAATTCGTATTATGAGATTCGGAACTACACTTCCGCGCCGAGAGCATTTCGTTGCCAAGCGTATCGAATGCTCATCCAAGTCAACCTGTTCAAACGAGAAGCCCCGCCGTGCGCGAAACCATTCGACCACTTGACTCGCAGTTGCGAACCATGCGTTTCTCGCCTTGAGTGCCTCAAGAAGACGAGTATAGAAATTGCCCCATAACCTTTCGGGCGCGAGGCTCCGCGTGTGCCAAAGTACGGTTAGAACGCCTGAGTAGGTAATGGCATTATGTATAAGCTCATCGCATAGGTTCCAGGCTTCGTCCTCAGTTAAGTCCATATTGCCTGAGTAAAAAAGGGCGGTATCCTGGATGTGGAGCGGAAGTTCCAGAAGATGTTTGACTCCACTAGGTCTGAAGACTTGGCTTGTTCCAGCGCGATACCCAACTGCGTCATTGTAGCCGACGGTCGAATCGTACTGAAAACCGGCTTCTTCGAGCTTCTGAGGCGATGTCTCGTCAAAGCATAGCCAGTGCATGCGTACGCCTATAGGCGGCTTTCCGGTTGCCTCCTCGATTTGGTTAAACTCTGCTACGCCCTTTTCAACGCTGTGCCAAGCGTCAATTCCGTGCAGACCAACTTCATGTCCTGTGAGCATCAAGTGCCGCAGCAAAGGTTGTTCATCAGAAACATCATAGGCAGCGGCTCTTCGTTCCGAGTGCGGCCTATTGACCCCCTCGCCTGGGACACTCTTGTAAGGGATAAAGAAAAACGTCGACTTAAAATTGCGTTCCAGCTCGACAAATTTTTGAAAATCTTCCAGCCAGAAATCCTTGCAGATCCCGAAGTACACGGCAGGCAACGACAACGCAGCTTTAAGATTTCTAAAACACTTTTTGAGAGAAAGCCGACCCTGCGCGGCTTTCAAAAGCGAATCAACGGATGCCCGGCGCAAAAAGCCCCACATAGTGTGATCGAATTTGTGATCACGGATGCGTATGAAATCGACATCGTGGGTTAGACAAACGATGAAGTCGTGTCCCGATGGCGTTGGCGGTATTTCTACTAGGGGAATACCGGAGTCCACAATCCAATTGCGCAGCATCGATATATGGATTTCCAAAGTCGGTATCCGGGCATTCGGCTTCGGCTGTCCCGATTCCAGCAGAAATCGGACTTCCTCAAATAAATCGTAGCCGACATGTATTACCCGCCTAGGGTGAGAGCTCTCGTCTACGGCTACGGCGCCACTGCTTCCGCGCAACCGAAGCAAGACGGGGCCCTGGGGATCGATCAGTGCAATCCGTCCGTAGACAGGGAAAATAGTGTCCTCATACTCTACGTAAGTGTCTTGGCTTTGACGTGAATTCGATATGGGTCGCTTCTCGTTTCCGGCCGAACTGTAGACCACTAGGAGCTTGACTTCTATTCCCTGGGGCGGAACGTCGGTCGCAAGCAAGACGTCATAGGAGCGCTCAGGGCGATAGAATTCCCAAGGCGTCTTAAAAAATTCGAAAAACTCTGCAACGAAGTTTCTTTGACCTTCGGGGCACACAACTCCGATCATGTTTCCTCGATTGGAGGTCCCTCTCGCCGCACCCTAATATTGGTGTTCCGAATGAGATCTTTCGCTGGCAATGTTAGCCCATGCCTCCACGTTCGATAGTCTGTACGTTGCACTGGTGGTCATTCGTGCTGTGGATCACTGGAAGGGACCGAGCGCCGGCACCGGGCAATAGTTCGGCCAACAGTCTAGTCAGTAGTACCTTCTCATTGCTCCAAGTATGTGTCCGATGGACTTCCTGGCCCCGTTTCGCTATTTCCCGCGTGTCGTCAGGGTTTTGAAATGAATATACGATTTTTCGCGCGAGGTCCTCTGCATTCCCCAGTTCGAAAAGAATCAGCGATTGATCGTCGAAATAGTCGCAAATACCGGGGGCACGCGGAGCGATTACGGGTTTCCCAACAGCCAGGTATTCGAAAATACGAGACGGAGTATTCAGTTCGGTGAATATGTTCCGGTGATTCGGAATTATTCCAACGTCGCACGCTCCGATTGCTTGCACAATTTCTTCGTGGGACTTCTGTCCGAGATAACGAACCGTGTCCCCCAGGCCCTGCATTCGAACCGCATCCATCACACGTTCCAGAAAAGAAGTGCGTGGACCATAAATGCGAAGCTCAGCGGCTGGAATTAAGGGACGTAAACGGGCAAATGCTTCGATGGCAATATCAAGACCGTTTCTTTCCACTAGTGACCCGTGATACATAATCACAAAGGGCTTGACCCCTCTTTGTGCGATAGGGTGCATATGGGGGGACTGAATGCGGAAAATCTTCTCGTCGGGCGAGTTCATGACGACGGTAATCTTCTGCGCGGGACAACTTCGCGAGGCAAACAGTTTTGCGCACGCCAGGTTGACCGTAACGACCGAATCCGCAAGCCTAATACTCCACTTTTCAAGAAGCTTGAGGAGACGAACGCTTTTGACTTCTTTCGGAAGATCGAAAATGGTCATCATCAGTTCTGGCATCGGGTCGTGAAGGTCGAGGATGATCTTGGCTCCGAACACCTTGGGTATCAAGCCAGAAACAACGAGGAAATCAGGCATATTGTGAACGTAGATTAAATCGTAGCGGTGGCGTAGCGAGCGGAGAGCGATGATAGCGGAACAAATGAAAAGGAAACTCGAGTACTGGCAGATATACCCAAAGATGCTACCTCGATAGCGCTTGACCGGAACACGCGTGACATCAAGGCCGTTCACAACCTCACGCTTGGCTTCGTGACTCCCTTCCTTTACGCAAATCAATTCGACGCTCATTCCGAAACTCACCAGAGCCTCTGCAGCGCGACGCGGCCTCGGATCGGTCGGATAATAAGAAAAGAGAACCATCGCTACACGCTTTCCTATAAGATTCCGAGATGTCATAGAATGTGCGGAATTGGAGGCAGACGGGTCAGATTTAGACGAAAAAGTCGAAGGTAATCGATCTGCTAGCAGTGCCATAGGATTCAGTGATGTCTATGAAATTAGCGGAGAGATCTATTCCTTTTCGAAGCGGTTCCGGTCCCGGTGCAGACCTATACTCCCAGCCTCAAATGCCATCGCCGCTGCAGAGCCGTTTGGCAAAAAGATAAAGAAGCAGGGGAAACTCCATCAGTCCGGGCCACGGGTCATCGGATGCGTAGATCGCAGATTCCTTGGCACCCGCCAATGATCCAAGGTACGCACGAATCGACAGCCGGCCGCGCAAGATTTCTCGAATGGCTATCGGAAAGTCCGTGCTCAACCGCACCCATCGCACTCCGGTACAGGCATGGACATGGGGCACAGATTCGTCCTGATACATCAACCACAACAGATAGGTAAAATCAATTCCCGCACGAGCACAAAGCGGATACCAACCCCACACTCGAGGATTGATATCGAGTAATTTGAACTGCCCTGTACGCGGGTCTTGCTTGAACTCGACCTCCGCAAGCCCGGTATACCGTATGGCATACAGCAGCCTTTCAGCTGGACAAACAACTCCAGGATCATCGATGGTTTCCACGAACGTACTAGCGCGACCGAAATCCATAGGGAATTGGCGTGTTCGCCGGGCGACCAAACTGGCAAGGGAACGCCCATCTTTACATAGGGCCGCATAAGAAAACTGTGATTCTCCCCCGCCAGGGACGACCTCCTGGATCATTAGCCGTTCTGGCGCAATGAAGCTACATGCTTCGTCATAGCGGGTCAGGAGCTCTTCCATGCTATCTAGACGCCAGGCCTTCTGCACCGTAAGCCGGTTGAACTGGTCACGCGCCGCCGGCTTCAGTATGACGGGAAATTGCAGATCGAAAGATCGAATGGCATCACGATTGGGCGCGTAGTAAGTTCGCGGGTGGTCCACGCCCGTCTCGTCCGCCAATTCATTCATTAGGCGTTTGTCGACCGCCCACTGAAGCGTATCCCATGGGGGGACAGTGAGCTGGTATTGTTCCTTCAGTCGCTCATGGTGCGTTGCCATAAGCCGGACGCTTTCATCAGATGTCGGAAATAGAAGCCATTGGTCAAGGGCGTATTTCCTTCCCACCTCAAGCAGATAATCGACACCTTCGTTACCACCCCACCGCGGATAGAAGAGGGTCCGAGTAGCATACCGAGATATTGCAGCCAGCCGCTGGTCGCCTTGGCGGATCACGCAGACCGGAATACCGCGCCTGCCTAGGCTCCGCACCAAGGCGAGGCCTCGGTAATCTCCACCCATAACTAACGCACCAACCGTCCGGCTTTTAGTGGAACATGCGGTCTTAGTTAAAACCGCATTTGGAATAGCAGCCATAATTTCGCTTACTAAGAACTTCTATCAGCCTTCTTATTCCAAATGGCTGTCGCGCGTAAATAGACCAAAGGTGGCAATACCCGCATACGCTCCCTCCTGTCCGGAAAATCTTCACCGGAGGTTTTTGATTTTTCGGGTAAGGGCTCGTGAAGCAAAGCCGGCGCCGGCCACGAATCGCATTAAGGGTCCGAAGCTCCAAGCTGCGGGCGCGCCGAGAAAATGCAAGCCGGCGACCGAGGATTCGAAACCGGAGTCAAGTTGAGGATAGCCATTAATCTGTTGAATTGCCGCCGCTAGCTTCTGTGATAGAAACGGGTACAATCCTATCTGGACCCGGTAACCAGTCGCGAGGAGCAGGTGATGGACCTGCCTTGTGCTCCCGTCGTTGAGCATGAGTTTCAGCTCCCTTCCGCAAGGAGTTGCGGATTGGACCGACCGGCTTGTAATTAACGGCACATTCTGGAGCCGCGCTTTCAACCAGTCCGCGCCGGCCGCCCGAATTGCTCGGGGTCCGAGACGATCCTGTTTTTCCCGGGGCAGCCTTCGAAACCATTCCGGCCGCGCGATGATATGACTCAGGAGAGCTGGACCAACATCCGGCCACGCGTACAAGACTGCGGAAATAGGCCACGTGTGAAGTAGAGGCTGCTGATGCAACCAACGGGCGATTGGAGCCCGGACGATGACCTCCGCATCGGCTCCAGCTTCATGCAGAAGCGCTGCCGATTCCAGCGCACTTTGCCCTCCTCCTACTACAACTATACGTTGTCCTTTGAATCGGCCCAAGTCCCGATGGACTGACGAGTGGGACGCAAGGTCCGGCGACAGATCGTTGAATTGCGGTGGACGCCAGGCAAACGGAACAATTCCGCTGGCGATGACCACACGCCGGGCTGTTACTACTTCGCGATCTTCCAAGGTTAAACGATAACCGGAACCATTCGCTTCGACGCAAGAGACTTTTCTAGGGTCTACGTCAGGTACTGCATGGCGCTGGAACCAACGCCCGTAATCGACGAAGCGGTCCAGCGGAACCGGACTCGACAGGTGATTCCCTGTCTTTGATCGGAACGCATCCAAGGTCCATCGCCTTCCCGGATCTGCCAAATGGGTCGCTGCCCAGGGGGAGCGGAGAAACATTCCGACTGGCATGTGGCGTTCCCAGAAAGACATGCATTCGCCGTACACGCGAACGCCTTCGATGTTTGCCGCCCTCAAGTGTGCGGCTGCGGAAAGGCCATAGGGGCCGGCGCCTACGATCGCTATATTGCAACTATTCATCGTTTACCCTCCAAGGGGACCGCGTGCTCTTCCAGCTCGTAAACCAGTTGCTCACCTTCCTGAACCGCAAAGGCCAGCCGTGCGCGTTCTTTCTCCGGTCCCTCAATTACCCACTCATTTCCTTTCGGAACGACCTTCATCTTTGCTCGTGCCCTCCACCATCGATCAACTTCGCCCGGCAGAGTCGTCCAGACGTACTCTCTGACGACCAGATCCCGCAAATAATCGAGCAGCGCTTCATATGTGCGGCGCGCCCTGCTTTCAATAACGTAGTCAGGATGTACAATGAAGGACATCAGTCCGTGGTTCTGTGCAAGCAGCGAAAGCTGATGCTTCCACAAGTCGATCGAATAGCGCCGCAGGATATGGAACATGGAGTAGTCTTGGGTTGTGGTCAGAGGCAGTTCCAGAGTTTGTCGGATGAAATAAGGCATCACGGTACAACAACCGCCGCGCTGTGGATCCAGGCGGGCAACGTTCGGAACTGACATGTCGTACGAGAATTCGAGTGCGTCAAGCCATTCTTGGTTTCGATACATGACAGCGGACCGAAAACCGAGGGCTCCATAGTTGCGCGCATATTGATTAATTTTCGCCGCACGCCGGAGGAATTCCTGATGATCGTCGAAAAGATGCCCGTCGTGGTTGAAATCGTGGATGTTGAGCTCGAACCCGCGTTGGCGGATCTCGTTTACATAGTCGTTGGGAATTTCATACCGGCTTTCCGGCACGACCTGAAACGAAGCTTTGAAACCGTAGGCCTCGTCGAGATCCATCAGCGAAGAACTGAAGTCGCGCCCGGCGGAAGTCTCCACATCGTGTGTCATGACAAGACAATTGCGGGCTCCATCGGGCCAGAACCAAACAAATGGAATCCTGCGGACTCCTTTAGCTCGCATCAAGCGCAACAGAACCTGCTGATGGAGCATGTCCACTGTGGAATCGACAGGCCAATTGGGAAAAGAAATGTTTTCCCAATCACGCAAGTACATCCTTTGGAGGCGTCTGCGGACCCAATCGGGTAAGTAACGCCGAACGGCGTAATAGACGTTCCCGACTAGTGATTTATGTTTCCCGCCTCCGTTATTGGAGAAAGCTGCAGTGTAGCGCTCATTTCTAAGATTTTCGATCGCTTGTGCGGGATCTAACGACAACTGAACTGAGTCTCCATTGATGCGTATATCTTTTGAAGAATCGTAAAGTTTGGCTGAGCGAGACATCGCGGTCTGGCCGGACTTGCACCGCCCGTAGCTGACCATATTCGGGCCGAATCGAAAGAACCCCAGGTTCCCCGTCGGCTCATCGCACTCAAGGGGGCCCAACAAATCCGTCGGCAATCGAAAATAATCGGCCAACGTCCCTGCCATAACATCGTGGGTGTTTGTTTTAGCCGTCTCTGGCAACAAATCCTTCGTCTTGGATTTCAACACGGAAAGTAATCTTCGGGTTCTCTAGCTGCCCTCAAACCGGTCTTACGATCTCTCTGAATTCACGTATCGTAGTAAACGCGCGGGATTTCCGGCGACGACCGCGTTAGCCGGCACGTCTTTCGTCACTACGGCACCAGCGCCAATGAGGGCATTTTCTCCGATGGTGATATTGGCAAGAATTGTGGCTCCGGAACCGATCGAAGCGCCTTTGCTGACGACCGTCCGCTCCACTTTCCAATCGGCCTCGGTTTGGAGTTCGCCGCCCTTAGTCGTTGCTCTCGGGTATGAATCGTTGATGAACATGACACCATGGCCGATGAAGACGTTGTCTTCGATGGTCACGCCTTCGCAGATGAATGTATGGCTCGAGATTTTGCAGTTATTGCCGACAGCGGCGTTCTTTTGGATCTCGACGAAAGCTCCGATTTTGGTATTGTGGCCGACGGAGCAGCCGTAGAGGTTGATAAATTTGGAAAGTTTGATGTTTTGGCCGAGGCGGACATCGGCGCTAATGCAAACGAAATCTTGTTCTTGGACCCTCATCACAACTCCTAAATGTTAGCCAATTTTGAGACGCTTACCTTTTCTCTGAGGCTTCGCCCCAATACTTCGATGCCGGTTTGCCGCAAGACTCCTTTTCTAACGACTCATAACGACGAACCAGAGATCTCTGTAGTTGATTACCTGTTGCTTGCCCGCCCCTTAAACCTAAGCTTTGATGAAATCACTTAGCAGGCCAGCGATGTATTCCAGCTGACTCGTTTCAAGTTCGGGATACATGGGTAGGGATAAGATTCTTTCAGCGTATTCTTCGGCGATCGGACAATCGTGTTTTCGGAACTCCGCAAAGGCTCGGGTACGGTGAATAGGTATCGGGTAGTGTATTAGAGTCTGCACGCCGTGATCCTTCAGGTAGTCTTGCAGGTCAGTGCGACTGCCCGTCTCCACTCGGATCACATAAAGGTGATAGACACTAGTGACTCCGCTAAGCACAAACGGGGTTACAATGCCAGTGATGTCCGAGAGGAGTTCGCGGTAGCTTTCTGCATGCCTCCTCCGCATTTCATTACGTTGATCCAAAAATCCCAGCTTGATGTGGAGTGCTGCGGCTTGAAGGCTATCGAGCCGGCTGTTGTAACCGACGACATCATGTTCGTATTTTCTGAGCCCTCCGTGTTCTCTCAGTCTCCTCAGCGACTGGGCAAGGTCCGGATCGCTGGTGACAACGGCTCCCCCATCGCCGCAGGCTCCCAGGTTCTTTCCTGGGTAGAAACTGAAGCAAGCAGCATCCCCCATCGATCCAGCTCTTCTCCCATGATACAGAGCGCCGTGGGCCTGAGCTGCATCTTCGATCACTTTGAGACCGTATAGTTTGGCGAGTTCCAATACTGGGCTTATGTCTGCCGGTTGTCCATATAAGTGGACAGGTATGATTGCCTTGGTTTGCGGCGAAATATGGTTTTCAATTTGATTGACATCGATGTTGTAAGTCCTTGGATCGATATCGACGAAAACCGGCGTGGCACCAGCATGCACGACTCCCGCAGCCGTAGCGACGAAGCTGTTCGCTGGAACAATGACTTCATCGCCCCTTCCAATGCCGAGAGCTTTGAGGGCTAGAAGAAGGGCATCAGTACCATTACCCACACCAACGGCATGCTTGGTTTCGCAAAACGCCGCAAACGCTTTCTCGAACTGCTCTACCGGAGATCCACCGATGAAACCTGCACTATCGAGAACTTCGTCCCAAACCCTCCAAAGATCCTCTCGAAGGGAACGGTGTTGACTCTTCAAATCCAGGAACGGTACGCTGATGCGTGTCTGGTGATACGGACTCTCCTCAATCTGCCTTGCCATCAGATCTGTTTCCTTCCTTTGTGTATGTTTAACGCTTCCTGTGTCTCAATTCACCAAGCTACAACCGGCGATACAAAAAATCCGGTATCGGAAACGTGCGCTTATTGAGCACCGCTCCCAAAACTCGGACCCCGGCTGCATCCAGGATTTCTTTGGCCCTTTCCGCCGCCTCGCGCCGCGTTCGGTTCGCTTGCAATATCATGACTAGGCCATCGGCCATGCTGCCGAGGAGTGCGGCGTCCGCGTAGGTATTGATGGGAGGGGCGTCGATCAAAATAACAGTGAAGTCCTTTCGCATTTCCGATAATCGCGATCGTAAGCGATCTAGACTTCCCGGTGTCTGCCAACCAGCTGCCGGTTGCCTGAAAGAGGCCAACCAAAGTCTCCCTGCTCCTGGCGGCTGGCCCTTGTCGAGTACAGGAGGCAACGTTCGTTCGTTTGGCACCTTCTCAAGGCTTCCGAGTTCGAAGTGCCGAGCTGTTGAATTGGAATGAAAATTGGCGTCAATCAAACAAACCGAACCTTCTACTTGGGGAGCTAGAGTTTCGGCCACACGAGCACAAACCCAACTGCAGCCGGAACCGGACTCCACTCCCGAAAAGACTACGATCTGGGGTGGCTCGGAGTTCTTGGAGCTAAAGAGCCGCTGTACCAGTTTGATGGTCTCGTCACGAGTTTGCATCATGCTATCGAGCAACCGGCCACTTCTTCCTGCCGTAATTGCTTTAGGACCGACCACCCGGAGGACTTCAACATCGCTTTCGGCATTGTCTGAAGCCTCGATAATGTCGTTCACGGTTTCGTTTCTTCCAAATTCAAAATAAACAGATGACATAGTTGATCAGCGTTAGTTCTGAGGTAAGGAAGCAAGCACCGGAATACCGAGATATATCTCCACTTCGCGCGGGGTCCGGAAAGAACGGTCCAGATAATCCAAGCCGAAGCCGAGCGCAAGCGAGATAAAGCAGGCCATGACAAATCCAAGCGCAAGATTCAGTGGCCAACTGGGACTGGATGGGATCCCGGGTACCGTCGGCTCTTCAGCCACGGAGACGTTGACAATCCGTTGTTGGTCCAATGCATCCGAAATCCGAGCCTCCTCCTGTTTGCGGGTGTACAGCAGGAAATTCTCTTCCGCTGTCTTGGCCGCGCGAATCAGGTCCTGCTGTTGGAGTCCTGTTTCATTCAGACGACGGACCTGCTCGCGGTAAGTCTTCACAATTTCGGAGTTGGCCGCTAATCGTGCTTGCAAGGTAGATAGCTCCGCTCGGGACCTGGCGAGTTCTCCCACCAGCCATTCATGTGTGTTATCGCGATCTGTCGTCTCTTCGCGCGACGGATTTCGCTCCGCGTTTTCCAGAGCTTCGCGAGCCTGGGCGATTTGAGCCTCGACTTCTTGGACGGTACGGTACTCGGGAGTGAACTTACTCAAGAGTTCCGTACGTTTTAGTTCCAAATTCAGCAGCGTGGTCTTCATCTGTTGCAGGACGTACGGGTTGTCGGCCGTCTTGACCTGAGTCGTAAGGCGTGCCGGCGTCGAATCGATTTGTTGCTCGAGAATGCGGATTCGTTGCTCTGTTTCCTTTATCGCCGCTTGCGTTTGCTGGAGGCCGGCCTCAAACTCATTAAGACGCCGCACCGTAATATCTTTTTCGAGGTCTCCCGCGACGACTCCACTCGTGCGGCCAAATTCCGCCAGCTTTGCTTCAGCGTCGCTCAATCCGTTGCGATACTGCTCGGTCTGAGTGTGAAAAAAGTCCAAAGCACCAGGCAGTCGATGTACGGCCAGATGCTTTTCCAAATAGAAGTGAACGAGCGTCTGGAGTACCTTCGCGGACAGTTGCGGGTCGCGCGAGCCATAAGTTACTCGAACCAATTTCGTCTTCTTTAGAGGCTCTACTACCAGATCCTTCTGCAGGCTAGCGGCGGCGCGCATAATCCGCAATTCTTGCTCGGATCGTTCTTGGGTTTGGCGTGACAATTTCAATAGCATGGAACGGAGAACGGATGTTTTCCCCTCCTTGTGAAGGCCTGTCTCGAGAACCACCCTTTCCATAAGATCGCGGCTCTTCAGCAGCTCGACTTCCGAGTTCAGGTCTTGTTCGGTCATATCCTCAGGAATGATTTGCATGTTCTGGGTGGTACCAAGTACCGGGTCGATGCGTTCGCGCTTGACCATAAGTTTCACTTGAGCGTCGTAACGAGGGGGCATCACCCATGTAACGACAGCCACGCCCAAAAAAACGCCTAAGAAGGAAATCACCATCAACCAGCCGTGGCGGAAGCCCACGGCGACAATGTCTCTCGGAGTCGGAGGCTGTTGGGTGGCCGGCAGGCGCGGTGCGCTGTAGGGAACGAGATTAATGTCTTCCATAGTTCTGCCTATCGGAAGAGCGGGTTAAAATACATCCCCAAACTCGGCACCGGGATGAAACGGGCGAGCTTGGAGAACATGGATTTTGGAACAAGAACCATGTCGCCAGGCCGCAAATGCAAGTCCTCACTCAGGTCGCGTTCCCGTACCATGCGTCTCATATCGACCTGCTTGACCTCCACCCAATCATCGGATACGCGGCGAAAGACCAGGACCTGGGAAGTCTTGGATTTGTCGCTAACACCACCGGCTATCGTGATCGCCTCTAGCACCGTAGTGTCGCCGCGCAAGTCGTACTTTCCTGGTTTTGTAACTTCACCACCCACAACGAAGTAAGGCTTTTCAAACTCTTTGAGCTCTACTGTGATTGCCGGATCCCGCAGGATCTTGCCGTAGGCGGCCTGCACCATCTCCACGACGTCAGGTACAGTCTTGTCTTGCACCCGTAGATCCGCCACGCCGCGAAGGTTCACGTAGCCATCCGGCTGAATGACAACGTTCTGGTTGAACTCCGGCGAGAAGAGAAAGTTCAACTCTAGAACATCACCCGGACGGAGCCGGTAACGGGGATACCGTTCCTGAAAGTTCGGCTCGCGATTAGTCTGAGCCCCGATTTCAAAACGGCCAATCGAAGGAGCCGCCGTGACCAAAATCGCGACAACGAACAACAGCCTCATTGTCCTCGGTGCATGCATCGCGAATTCTCCTTTGTCAAACACTTCGATCCCATCGTCTCGCTTCGGTTGAGCGAAGGACGCGATTCTGAACAAACATCCCAATTAACTGGAGGAAATATCCTTTGGCGACTGTATGCAGGCTACCGCCACACGAACTACAGGGGTGATCTGAAGAACTGCCACCGTCAATTTTCGAGACGCATGTGCTTATGTCAACACTAATCTGAGAGCTGAGCGAGAGGGTTATCTTCGGGGGATGCCGAGTTTATCGATCAACTCATAAAGGCTGGGGCGGCTGATTTCCAGCTCGGCGGCGGCCCGGGTGAGGTTTCCTTTATTGCGCGCAAGAGCGGATTCGACCATTTGCCGCTCCACGACTTCGCGGGCCTTGCTAAGACCTTGCCCCTCGAATTCCGAATATTGAGAAATGCCGACGTCTTTCGGAGTGATCCTACCGTTTTCGGCCATAATCGCCGCACGCTGAACACGGTTTTCAAGCTCGCGGACATTTCCAGGCCATGCGTGAGTCTCCATGGCCTTGATGGCCTTTGGAGTGAAAATAAGCCTCTTCCCTTGTGAGACAACTTCCCTTTGCAAGAAGGTGTTGGCCAGCAACTGAACGTCTCCCCGACGCTGACGCAGGGGGGGTATGGAAACAACGACGACTGCCAGACGATAGTACAGATCTTCGCGGAATCCTCCTTTGGCCATGGCCCGGATGAGATCGGTGTTCGTCGCCGCGATGATTCTTGCGTCGACGCGAATTTTAGTCCGTCCGCCAACACGCTCGATTTCGTGCTCCTGCAGGAACCGGAGCAGTTTCACTTGAAGAGCTCCCGACAATTCGCCGATCTCATCGAGAAAGAGCGTGCCGCTGTGGGCCATCTCCAGCCGGCCGTGCCTTTGAACGTGCGCCCCGGTGAAGGCCCCTTTCTCGTGTCCGAACAGCTCGCTTTCCAAAAGCGTTTCCGGAATCGCTCCGCAGTTAATTGCGACAAAAGGACGGGAACCTCGGGCACCTCGCCGATGAATGGCATGAGAGACTAATTCTTTGCCGGTTCCACTCTCTCCCACGATCAGGACCGAGGCGTCGCTCTTGGAAACTTTTGCAATAGCGCCAAATACCGCCTGCATCTCGGGGCTCTGGCCGATGATTCCCTCGAAAGAACCCGGATCATCGGTCGCGAGCGATTCACGTCTTCGCCGCTCTAGATCTTGAACATGAATAGCACGGTCCAAGACGACCTTCAGCGCATCGATATTTACGGGTTTGGAAAAGAAATCGAAAGCGCCCAGGCCGATGGCTAGCATGCCGCTTTCCTTTTGATGCTGGCCGGTGATCACCAACAGCTTGAGATGAGGATCCATCTGCAACAGATCGGACAAGGCCAGAAAGCCTTCGCGTGTATCGCTCGGCGATGGCGGCAGGCCGAGATCAAGAGTGACGACGCCGGGTTTTTCGCGCTGCAAGACCTCGAGAGCCGTTCGGCGGTCTTCAGCCAGGTGCACTTCGTAATCGGCGTTAAGAGCCCACTTCATTTGTGCTCTCACATCCTCGTCGTCTTCGATAATTAAGATTCGAGGTTTATCCATAGATGCTGTTCTTATAAGTCGCGCTCGCTTCGGGAGAGGGCGGCGCCACTAAACGCTAGCCCGCAGGGCGAGCCTCAAATGACCGCGCCGGGTGAGCATCGCAGGTCTTCATCAAACCTCGAGACCGTCACCATACTCTCTCGTAGGGAGAGGGGAAGGAGGACGCGGAATTCTGTTCCTGCTCCGACGGCGCTACTGACTTCCAGCGTGCCGCGGTGCGCTTCAACGATCAGTTTGCTGTGAAAGAGGCCGATACCGAGACCTCTTTTCTTGGTGGTTTGGAAAGGCCGGAAAAGCGATTTCTCGATGAATTCGTCCGACATTCCACAGCCGTCATCTCGCACGGCGAAACCTATTCGGCCTCCATCCTGGATCGTCGTCACTTGAATGACGCCGTTGCCGTTGACAGCTTCATTTGCATTCATGACCAGATTGGTCAAGACCTTGTGAATCTGTTCAGGATCTATTAGTGCACTGGGTACAGGCTGAAGATCCTGCTTCAGCTCCGCCCTCAGATTCGACTTGAATTCGTTCAATGTAGCGGAGACTAAACTTTTCAGATCGCACTCAGCGAGCCTCAGATCGATACCCTGCTTGAGCATAGAGAGCCGCTCACACATTCCATCAATTTTGGCGACAGTGTCTGAAATCACGCGAAGCGCGTCAGCGCGGAACTCCGGATTATCGTAATTCCCCGGAAGATTCTGCATCGTCAGGGACAAGCGCGAAGCCAGGTTCTTGAGATCGTGGACAAAAAATGTGGAAACGTTCTGAAAAGTCTCGATTCGCTTGGCGTGCCGGAGCCTTGCCCAAAGTTTCAGGTTTAGAAGACTGGATGCGAGCTGAGCTGCCAATGTCTCTAGCAAAGCTAAATCTTCTAGACCGAGCGGCTCGCATTCGACACGGTCATCGTTCAGCGTCATCACGCCAACCAACTCGCCGCCGGCATGCAAGCCTATGGCGTATTTGATCCTGGATTCGCGAAATAATTCCGCTTTGGCTTTCATGATCTCTTTGGGCCAGGAAAGGTCGCAATCGTCCAGGTCTGTACAACCTTTGTGCTCGCAGAGAAATCGGATAAATTCCGGAGCGCTTTTTCCGACTTCCTCGAGTTCTTTCTCTCGAAGCCGGGAAAGGGCGGTGGATCCGGCTCGGGTCAACCGGCGCCGCGATTCATCGACCAGCCAGACGGTAACGGAAAGGAACCCCAGCGATTCGGAAACGATGCGGCAGACGGCAGTGCTCAGCTCGTCGACGTCCATACTTGAAGCCGTCCGTTCGGTCAATTCCATCCAAACTCTCTGGCAATCGTATATGGGACGATGAAAATGCCGGCTGACAAATCGCCGAAGCTGCCACCGAAACCGGTTCGAGAGAAGCAGAACCGTGAGCGACGCTAATGTCATGAAAATGATGAACCCATCCAACGGCAGCGATTTGCGGGGCAAAATATGTCGTACTGCAGGCGCGAGAGCGCCAGCCCCTAGCAAGTAAATGCCGGCGAGAACGAGCGCCAGAGAGTTCCGGATAGCCGTCATGGACCGGTAAACACGAACGTCAAGGAAATTTCCCCACAATAGTTGGAAATCGCGAACAAATTGGCGGCAATCCGAGAAGCCATGCCGAGTGTTAATTATTTTGGCTTGGTTATTTCTTTCGGGACTAAGCCGAGGCACCCCTCATCTGAGCAGCCCCCTTCGAAGGAACGGGCTTGGACATGCCGGAATCAAAATACACCATCTCGCCCTTGTGCGCGATTGACCTGTCGATCGCCTCGAGCATCCGCACAACGCGCAATCCGGCGCGGCCGTCATTAAACGGCGTCTCTCCGCTGAGGACACAATGCACGAAATATTGTGCCTCGCGCGTGAGGGCCTCGACTTGTTCAATACGGGGTACCCACAAGTCGCCGGTTCGATAACTGACGTGCAGATCGTAGCCCGAGCTTCCATTGGAGCGCTCGATTCCTTTATCGTAAACCTTGATTTTCTCGTCCGCTTCGAGATCGTTCCACACGAGCATTTTCTTTTCACCGCCAATCAGTGTTGTCCGAATCTTGACGGGTGAGAGCCAGTTGAGGTTGAGATGGGCGATAACTTTATTGGGAAAATAAATCGTGATGAACGCCATATCCTCAGTGCCGTTCACGTGCTTTTCCCCGGTCGCCACAACTGCTTCCGGCGTGTCCTCGATCAAGTAATCGATGATCGACAGGTCGTGTGGCGCTAAATCCCAAACCACATTCGCATCATGCTGGAACAGACCGAGGTTGACGCGAGTCGAATCGTAATAGTAGAGGTTTCCCAACGTGCCGCTACTAATGAGTTCATGGATTTTGCGCACTGCGCCGTTGAACAGGAACGTGTGGTCCACCATGATGAGGAGATTTTTACGGTCTGCAAGCTCGATCAATTCTTCGGCTTGTGCTGTCGTTGCCGTAAATGGCTTTTCTACAAAAACGTGCTTTCCGCTCTCAAGGGCCTGCTTGGCAAGCGGGAAGTGATACGTAATCGGCGTGACGATGGCGACGGCATCGATTTGCGGATCCCTAAACACGTCGGCAGGATTGGTCGTCACCCGCATCGTCGGATACGTCTGGTGCACACGCAGTAGAGACTTGGCACTGAGGTCGGCAACGCACGCCACCGTCGCATTGGCGGCATTGTAAAAATTGCGCACGACGTTCGGACCCCAGTATCCATAACCGATGACACCGATTTTTAATGTCGATGAGTTTCTAGTGTTCATAAAGCCATCCTTTAATAAGCTCCGTCGCCGCTGAGTACAGCGAAAGGCGTTTTGACAAGAATCTTCAGATCGAACCAAAGGGATTGATTGCGGATGTAATGCAAGTCCATGCGCACCATCTCGTCGAATGTTGTCCTGCTGCGACCATACACCTGCCATTCTCCCGTTATTCCCGGCCGCGCTTCCATAATCCTTCGGCGGTGCCACAACGCATAGCTTTCCAGCTCATAAGGTATGGGCGGGCGCGGGCCGACCAATGACATGTTGCCCTTGAGGACATTGATGAACTGAGGCAGCTCATCCAAACTGGTTTTCCGGATAAACCGGCCAATTGCGGTAACTCGGGGATCGTTCTTGATCTTAAATGTGCCATCGGAGTCGTCTATCTTGTTGTTAATGAGATTGCGGATGTACTCCTTGTGGATCGCAGGATCGTTGTTGATGTACATCGAACGGAACTTCAAGAACGTAAATTCCCTTCCGGATTGGCCGATCCGCGTTTGCCTGAAAAAAACCGGTCCTTGGGACGTTAGTTTGATCAGGACAGCGATAATTGCAAACAGGGGCGATAGCACGAGGAGCGCCGCCAGGCTGCCGGCTACATCGATGCTTCGCTTCAATCCCGCCAAGTAGTTGGTTTTGCCGTAGTGATGGTGACCCGGATACCAACACGAGTCCTTTTTATGGAGCATCCTGTTATTCCCGTCGGGGAAGATTTGGAAGCTGATGCTGATCGCTTCGAGTTGGTCTTCATTGAGACTCTCGGCGAGCACCGTCCGTACTCTTCGCACTACGGAGGATTCAACTATGTACCGCTCCGTGCCATTTAATGTCGTCAAGATGATGCCAATGACGGATGCGTTCTCGTACCAACCTATTACATCTGTTTCACGCATCGTGCCGCCCAGCGACGACGTAATCGCGCGCATTGCCGACGGACTCAGAATATCCTTTAATTTATTCAATCCGAGGAGCATCAGCGCGAACGGCGTTCCAGTGCGCTCACATCTCCGGCACTCCAAAGACAGCAAGCGGTTGAATAAAGCTTCTTCAGTGACAGGAGACGCACCGAGGGTCTTCTCTTTGTTGAGCTGCTTCATGGTTTTGCAGGGATCAGGATTACAAGTGATTCTTGGGATTTTCGATCTCGAGCGTGTTAATGGCCCGGTAGTCTATTCCGATCGGTCGGCTCGAACGCGCGATCCAGACGGCAAATGGGGCAATTTATCCAGCACTTTCGCCAAACGACCGGCGCCAGCACGTCTTGCGGGCGATTCAAACCGATTCTCATTTTCGAGGAGACTCCGCGAGCCGACACGGCCGGGAGCAAAATGTGAACAGCGTAGGGGCTACCGCCTTTTGCGTCCCAAACAACGGACCAAGTTTGGTAGCAACGCTGAAGGAAGCACTACGAAAAAGCCCAAAACTCATTCTTCATTTGCACGCCCATCTGTCAAGTAGGAATTGTCCTGTCTTAATCTTCCTCCTTCGATGACGTTGTCCCGGCCAGCGTTTCGTCGCGGCGTGTATACATTTGGTCGTAGTAAGAAAGATATGACGTGTTCTTGATCTCGCGAATCCAATCCTGGTGCATGCGATACCATTCGATTGTTGCGGCAAGACCGGTGCAGAAATCGATTTCCGGTGACCAGTCCCATTCGCGACGGATTTTCGAACAGTCGATCGAGTAGCGGCGATCGTGTGCGGGACGGTCTTTGACGAATTGAATGAGCGATTCGGGCTTGTCCATCAGCCGCAGGATCTCCTGGACGACTTCCAGGTTCGTTTTCTCGTGCCCGCTGCCCACGTTGTAGACCTCGCCGGGATTTCCCCGCTCCAGAGCCATCAGGACGGCTCGGGAGTGCTCGTCTGCAAAGATCCATTCGCGAACGTTCATGCCGTCGCCATAAATGGGAAGAGGACGGTTCTCCATCGCATTGGTAATCAGGACGGGAATCAGCTTCTCTGGAAACTGGTACGGTCCGTAATTGTTCGAGCAGCGCGTGACCAACGCAGGAACGCGATGGGTTTTGACGTAGGCGAGAACCATTAAGTCGGCTGCAGCCTTGCTTGCCGAATACGGGCTGCTCGGATCCAGCGGCGTGTCCTCGCGGAACGAGCCCGTAGGGCCGAGGCTGCCATAGACTTCGTCGGTCGAGATTTGAATAAATTTCTCCACCTTGTGCCGTCGGGCTTCCTCCAGCAGGCAGCGCGTCCCTTCGATGTTGGTCCGCACAAATGGCGCAGAATCCAAAATCGACCGGTCCACATGCGTTTCGGCAGCGAAATTCACAACGGCGTCGAATTGATGTTCTTCGAAGACGTCTCGCAGTTGAAGTCGATCCGCGATGTCGCCGCGGACGAACCGATATCGCGGATTCGCGGCTACCTGCTCGACATTCCGCAAATTGCCGGCGTACGTCAGTAAATCGAGGTTCACAATCTCGGCCTTCTCGCGAGCGCAAAGCACGTATCGCACGAAACTGGAGCCGATGAAGCCTGCTCCCCCCGTCACAAGAATTTTCATTGTTGTCTCAATATGGAAGCTGATGCCTGGATCGCCGCCGGAGAAATCTCCTCGGAGTCGCTCTCCGCTTGACTGGCCACAAGAATGTTGCTGCGGAGCAAGGAATCGAATGTTCCCGCATCCGACCACCAGCCATCCACGATGGCATACGTCATTTCATCACGCTCGATATAGGCGTTGTTCACGTCGGTTATTTCCAACTCGCCGCGGCCGGAGGGTTTGAGTGTCCTGATTATCTCGAATACAGTCGGATCGTACATGTACAAACCGGTAACCGCGTATTCCGATTTGGGCTGCTTTGGTTTCTCCTCGATTTTAACGATCCGGTCGCCGCTGATGATCGGTACACCAAAGCGCTGCGGATGATCGACCTTCTTTAAGTGGATCTTGGCACCACGGCCGCCTTGGATGAAGTTGGCAGCGGAATCGCGTACACTCTTTTCGTAAATGTTATCTCCCAAAATGACGCAGACAAGGTCTCGCTCGACAAAGTATTCGGCAAGCGACAATGCCGCGGCGATGCCGCCTTCGCCTTCTTGGTAGGTGTAGTCCAGGTGCTTCAAACCAAACGCCTTGCCATTGCCCAGCAACTGCAAGAAATCGCCAGCGTTTCTCCCTCCTGTGACGATCAGGATTTCTGTGATTCCAGCGTCAACCAGCGTCTGAATCGGGTAGTAGATCATCGGCCGGTTGTATATCGGCAGCAGATGTTTATTTGTTATCTTCGTCAAGGGATTCAGACGGCTTCCAAGGCCGCCCGCTAGGACGATACCTTTCACAGTCGATTATTTAAGCACAAAGCCCTGTCAAGTTTGGCGACATGTTCTGTAAAGACTTCCTACGAGCGCCGCAGAGCCGTTAAAATATTCCATATCGATAACTTGCAAAAGAATCAAATCGGCCCTGTCGATTTTGCTTATATAAAGGATGAGGTCGGGGCGTCGTCCGCTGTGCTGTTATTCTTGGTTCAAACATCATCTATTGAGTTACTTCCGGTTATTAACAAGAGATTGCCGATTTTGGATGCGCAATTGCACAGCTGGGTGTTATGAGACACGACTTGCCGTCAAAGCCGACTACCGAGGACCTAGACATCGTCCTCATCGATGAAACGGTTCTATTGGAGGCGTTGGAGTGGGTGTCGGGTTGTGAGAATTGTGCCGAAAACGCCTTCACCACGTTTGGCTGTCTTCTGGATGCGATCACGGGTTGCGACCCGACGATCACGGAGTACGTTATGTGGCGTCCAGGACGATGTCCTCACTGTTCTGGTGAGATCACGGAGCAAACTCGCATCGCAATCCATTAGAGTCTTGTTACTCCACAGTCACGCTCTTAAACAGACTCCGCCGCTTAGCTACATTAAAAACTTAAAAACTTTACGCTTCTCGGTATCGAGATGGACTTCTGGCAGGAGAGAGAATTTAATTTGCACGGTGGCAGGCGTAGGTCGCTACGAGCGACCTGCGCTTGCGCTAGGATGTGGGTTCTTATTAGACTGGCGAGAATCAGGACTGGGCGTTCTTCTAACTAGCCGCGACCCGTCGATGATACGAGCCGAAACTCCTGGCCCATAAGGCTCTCGTCGGGGATCTCAAGCGTTCCCCTGACGTTCCGGTCGCGTAGGGGTCTAACGCAAGTGCGATTGATTTCGACCGAAACGGACCGCATGAGAATGCTCACCGAAACGACAAGACGGTCAGTGCCCTTGATGCGAAGGACAATACCAACCAGACCCTCCAGCGGCCCGGATTCGACCCGGACCACTTCCCCGACCGCCAAGTAGGGGCATGGTTCAGGGCGGACTTGGGACTCCGTAATTTGGCGAATAGCGGACAATTCGCATTGATCGATTGGTGCGGGAATCTTTCCAGCACCAAGTATGGTCATCACACCAGGCGTGATCACAATGGGGAGCCTCGCCTGAACGTTAAACCGGCAAAAGACGTAACTCGGAAACAGCGGGAGCGACAACGATTTTACGCGGTCCGACCATTTCCGCTTGGAAATATACGTCGGGAGAAAGGTTTCATATCCTTTAGATTCCAGTTGCGTGGTTACGTATTTCTCAAACCGGGGCTTCACCTGTAACGCATACCAATGGTTACTCATCCTTGATCTCCAACCTGCCTCATGATAAGGTTTTCCCAACGGCCGAATCCGTTCGAGCGTTTTTGGGGGACTCTTTCATTCTCGCGTCTGATGTGCTTCTGTCAAGTCAATTTGACGAATTGTCTCCGATTAAGGAACCTTTTAGCTGGTGGCCGCCTGTGCGTCTACCCGAGGAGCAGGGTTGATGTCTTCCTCGCGCCCGAATGCGGGCTGATGATTCAGATTCCACTGGCTTCTCCGTCCTCCATACAATCGAATCTGAAATTTGCGGTTTATTGCCGCTACGGCGCTGCGGCTGCAATTCATCCGATCCGCAATTTCCGGAAGGCTCATTTCGCTTTCGCGTAGCAGCATGGTAATACGCTTGAGCTCATCATCCGAGAAATACCTACCCTGCGACCTGACCATTAAGGACCTCCTGTGGCGCTTGAACGCGCGCTATTGACGGGCTTTAATCGAAAAAAAGTCTTTGGCGGAGGAAAAAGATTAGAATCGAGAGAAGGCTACCGCACCGACAGTCCTTACAAGAGCAGTCTCGGCGGCATTTTGGAATACCGTCTTTGATTATCCACCGCGATGGTCCCTTGTCAACACATAATTTCAGATTTGGACTCGGCACGGATACGGCCGGAAGAGCCGCCACACTTCGCACCAAAAATTTTCTCAAAATTCATGCAGCTTGCGGTTGACATCGCGACATCCACATGAATGATATCTTTGGGATTAGAATCCAGCAAATTGGCGAGTACGTTCACAGATCGGCCTTGGCCGGTTGCGAGGTCAACTTTCATCCCGCTGAAGGATCGCGGCTGAGTAACAGAAGGGCACCATGTCACGAGCACACATCGTGTCGCCCACAGAACTACGACTTCGACAATTTCTCAAGACTAAGCCGCGCGTTGCGCCGCAAGTGATTGCGACTCTGCTCAGGCTGGATGAGTGGACCAGATCCATACATGCCGGTGAAGCTGAGAGTCCATTACGACGTAAGCTGATCGCCCGTGCAAGTGCTCCCGATCCCATTCGACAAATCGCAGAAAATCTAATCGAACACGCGAACGGAATAGAGCGCGATTTGTTGTTGAAATCGGTCCAAGAAGTTCTCTTCTACTCTATTAATTTTGAAACCGGCCTCAACTCGGCGCAGATCAAAATGCGATTGAAGCATTTCTTGGATCACGAAAAGAGATCGACTTTTATCCGGCAGTTTTTGTCTTTCTACTTCTTCAACTATGTTTGGTACCACACCGGCGAGTCCTTTCGAGCCTGGGCTCTGACGTCTCAGGTCTTCGAAAAGGAAATGGAAAACGTCGAAAAGATCTGCGAGAGAATCGTAGCATCTGCTTTCAAGTCGCACGAGCGAGAGGAACCTGTTCTGGATCGAAACGCGGCGAAGGAATTAATTCACAATGTTGAGCAACGGCTCCGCGGCCCTGACGATCAGGAGGGATAACCCACTTGGGATCGGTTCGTGCTCGGCGCACGAGTCGATATCAGCGCTTCCTTAATGGATCATTTTCGGTGGGCAAACGGAGTCATTTCTAGCGAGTGCCAAAGTTCCGGGGGAGCTAAGTTTGATTACGAGGGGTCATTATCCCTATCCGCTTCCCTATTCATCTCGAATTCTCGGCACAACCCGAAGCGAAAGGTTTCTGAACGGCAGTTGATGAACTCAACGACATACTCCTGAAAATCCTGAACGGACATCGTACGCGGCAATACCCGTTGAACGCGCGCTGTTCCCGAGCGAAGTGCATTATTGTTTTTGATACGGACAACGTCTCCGACGTTGAATGGCATTGAATCTCCTCCTCCTTAGTCGTCATTACAGGGTTCAGATGATTTTTTGTAAATGGTTTTTTCGCCCGAACGGGCTAGTTTTTACCCCAAAAACGGAACCCGTTTACACGGTGGCGAACAGTTGGCTTCTGGACCGCAACGACTCTAACCTGGAGATAAACAATGACGTTAGCCCCGTAAACTCAACGGCGTTCCTGCTTGGAGCCGGAATTGCTGATAAAAACCATCGAGGTCTGACTCATATGAACCAGAACTTCCCGTTCGATAGCCCGGCAAAACCCGAGGCCGCAATGAAGTTGTTCACTGTTCCCTTACAAGAGACGAACGTGGTGCTTGTCGATGGCCGAACGCTCATTGAAGCGGAGTCTTTGATTTCAGGTTGCGAGCACTGCAATAGAGACGCCGAGATCTCTTTCGATTACGTTTTGGATGAGCTGACGGGTTGCGATCCCACTCGAACCGAGTACCTGATGTATCGGACGGGCCGGTGTCCCAACTGCCGTTCCGAGGTCACCGAGAAAACATTAATCATTTCCGAGTAGTCACTCTTCGATCAGTCCCGTCGGTTCCACTCGTGTCCCACGTGTTGCGGCGACCCCGATAATCGCGAACCTGGTATTTGCGATTGATGGTAACAACGACGCTCCGGCTGCACCCCATACGTTCCGCGATAGCAGCGATCGGTAAATCTGTCGAGCGGAGCAAATCGACGATCGATTGGATTTCACTCTTATCGAGACTACGGCCTTGTCGGGCCACAACGGCCTCCTGTTGAATACTTCCGACTTATCGGAACAACCGGCCTGCGGCTTTAACAAGAAATGTGGAGCGCCGATGAATTCTTTGCTGGCAAGACGCGAAGTTCGAAGAAGGTGAATGAGGGTATCAGGATTGGCGCAGACCTGCGGCCCTCGCCCGCGGCTCCGCGCGGTCCTCTACCAGAGGGAGAGGGTCATAAAGCGTGTCGCGCTCGACGGGTGTGCGGCCGGCATCTCGAATGAGTTTTTCTATTTGCGCTCGAGTTAAACCGGGCTTTGTCGGCGTTCCGGCGCCGTGAATGATTCTTTCTTCGATAATCGTGCCATCGAGATCGTCTGCGCCAAAACGCAAAGCGATCTGCGCCAGCGCAGGCGTCAGCGTCACCCAATAGGCTTTGATGTGAGGAAAGTTATCGAGCATGAGGCGGGAGACCGCAATCGTTTTCAGATCGTCCATGCCGGTTGTTGTGGGTAGGTGAGCGTAGACTGTATGTTCCGGGTGAAAGGCGAGCGGGATAAAACAATTGAAACCACCAGTCTCGTCCTGCAAATCCCGCAGCCGGATCATATGATCAACACGTTCTTCCAGGGTCTCGATGTGGCCATACAACATCGTCGCGTTCGAGCGAATACCCATTCGATGCACCCTCCGCGCGACCTCGAGCCATCGCGCGCCCGAAATCTTGTGCCCGGCAATCAACGGACGCGCTCGTTGGGCAAAGATTTCGGCTCCGCCGCCGGGACAGCTTCCCAGACCCGCCTCGCGTAGTTGATTGATGACCCATTCGAGCGGCTTGCGTGTGATCTTGGTGAAGAAATCGATCTCGACCATCGTAAAGGCTTTGAGGTGGACAGACGGAAATCGGCTCTTCAGGCCGCGAAGCAAGTCCAGATAATAGCCAAATGGCAGATCAGGATTTAATCCACCTACGATATGAAACTCGGTCAATGCATCCGAGTATTCCTTCTCGGCAAGCCGAAACACTTGCTCGAGCTGCATCGTGTAGCCCCCGTCCTCTCCAGGCCTGCGGGCATAAGCACCTTGGCAAAGTTGGCAGTCGATGACACAAACGTTCGTGTAATTGATATGCCGGTTGACATTGTAGTAAGTGAAATTCTCGTTCAGCCTCTCGCGAACGTGATTCGCCAGACGGCCCACGGCCACAATATCGTTCATGCGATACAGTTCGACGCCCTCATCAAATGACAGACGCTCACCACGGTAGACCCTCTCTGCAATCGACATTGGCCGAATTATACATTCAGAATGCAAACGCGTATGCGCTGGGCTATTTTTTCACGCCGCTTTGCGGCTCATCAGCTGCTCTCGAATCGTGAGGGAGAGTAAGGTTCGAGATCGATGACAGATTGATGACCTTCGATCAGATCCGCAACAATTGTCGCAGTAATCGGGGCAAGCAGTACTCCGTTGCGATAATGTCCCGTGGCGTAATACACGCCGTGGACCTCGGTCGAACCTAGGATCGGAAGCTCATCCGGCGTGGCGGGACGTAAACCGGTCCACGTTTCCAGAATCGGATATGAACCCAGATAAGAAGAGATGGTCTGGGCGTCGGTCAACAATCGGCCCAGCCCTGCTGGCGTTACCGACGAATCGAATCCTGCATCCTCGTTGGTGGCTCCAACGATAAGTTCGCCCGTCGGGCGCGGAACCAAATAGGAATGGCCCCATCGGATCATGCGGCGAAATGCGCCCGGCGCCATGGCAAGCGAGAGAATCTGTCCTTTCCGCGGGGAGACCGGAATAGGTGGCTTGAGCCCGTTGAACTCGGCGCTCCAGACGCCGGAAGCGATGACGATTGACGCCGCTTGCATCGTCATGTGTGCGAAGTGGACCGTATTGGGGGAAACTGCATCGACATGTATTCCGGTGAGGATTTCTACACCACGCACGACACATGACTCCCGAATCGCATTCAATAGCAGGCGCGGTGCGACCGATCGTTCGCCCGGCATAAAAAGCGCGTGAATTGTTGGCACGGTAACGAGCGGTTCCATTTTCCTCACTTCGCCCGGCGGCAGCAGTTCAATTTCGAAGCCTGCCTGGTGCTGCCACTCATACCGGCGAAGGAGGGTCACAGCCGATTCTTCCGAGGAAGCAAGCGACAGCAAACCTTCTTTCGAATAGGCCACATCCAAACCCGATTCCTGTTGAAGTTCCTCCACGAACCGGTCATACATCCCGAGGCTGGTCCGGCAAAGTTGGAAAAATGGTCCTTGATCGTCCGCCTCGCTGAGCGGCGTCAACATACCAGCAGCCGCGTGGGACGTTCCCTGCCCTGTGGGGGCACGATCCAAGAGCAGCACGGATTTGCGGCTGGCGAGCTCGCGTGCGATAGAAAGCCCGATAACGCCGCCGCCAATCACGATCACATCATGCATAATTCGGAGGCAGACGGGGGCAATCGGGGAATCGGGGGACAGACACCGAATTTCTTGTATTTCAGAATTCGGTCTCTGTCCCCCGAATTCCACCCGTCCGAGCTTGAATTTTACCTGTGTTAGTCTAGAGTTTTGCATGATTCGCGCGCTGATCTTCGATTTCAACGGAGTCCTCGCTAATGACGATCCGATTCACATGGAAGCCTTCAGGGAGGCGGCAAAACTGGAAGGATTGTCGTTCACCGACGAGGAGTATCTCGACACGTATCTGCCTCTGAACGATTGGGATTGTTTCAAAATTTTGTTCGCAACACACGCGCGGCCTCTGACCGAGACCAAGCTCAATGATCTAATCGGGCGCAAAAGCGCATACTATTTCCGAGCGATCGGCGATAAAACCGTATTGTTCTCTGAGGCGGCAGCGGCGGTAAAGGCTGCAGCCCTGCGGTGTCCCCTGGCCATCGCCTCCGGTGCCCGCGCTGAAGAAATCCGGCATATTTTGATGCGCGGCGGGCTTCAAGCCTGCTTCAGCGCGATTATCGCAGCCGAAGATGTGCAGTTTGGAAAGCCTCATCCCGAACCATTTTTGCGCGCCCATGAGAAACTAAGTGAAAGAGATCACTCATTGAAGCTCTCGGATTGCGTGGCTATTGAAGATTCTGTGGGCGGAATCCAATCCGCGCACGGGGCAGGCATGCGATGCCTTGCGATTGCGCACTCATACGGTCCTGAGCGGCTTCGAAGCGCGAGTCCGGAGTGGGTGATTGATTCCATTGCCGATTTTGTATCCTGGCTGGAGAAGGAAGTTTCAAAGTGAGCACGCGATCGCGACAGACGTTCCAACAACTCGTGACTCTGCCCGATAGCGCCATCCCCTTGGCTGAAGCGGCGTTGATTTTGGCTTGTGAGGAATATCCGCAGCTCGAGATCGGTCCCTATCTGGACATGCTGGACAATATAGCCGGTATCGCGCAGCAAAGGTTCGATCCGGCCGATTCCCCCGTTGAGCGGGTCGGAAAAATCAACACCGTATTGTTTGAAACTTTCGGGTTTCGCGGAGCAACCGAAGACTATTACGATCCGCGAAACAGCTTTTTCAATGACGTGCTGGATCGCCGCGTCGGTATTCCTATCACACTGTCCGCGGTTTATATGGAGGTTTCGCGACGCCTGAATTTCCCTATCGTCGGCGTGGGAATGCCCGGCCACTTCATTGTGAAATACTCGGACCGGCAGGAGGAATTTTTTCTCGATCCCTTCAACCGGGGTGAGATCTTGACGCGTGACGACTGCCGCAATCGACTCTTTGAGCGATATGGCAACTCCATCGAGTTCAACGAACGTCTTCTGGCGCGCGTGACCAACCGGCAAATTCTCTGGCGTATGCTCAACAACCTGAAAGAGATTTATTTGAAAGCCCATGCGTTCGACAAAGGGCTCGCAATTGTGGATATGATGCTGATGGTGGACCCAGAAGAAATCCCTCAATTTCGCGACCGCGGCCTGCTTCGTCTCCAGCTTCGGCAATTCGGCGGAGCCGTTCGCGATCTCGAATATTACCTGCGTCATTCGGCCGGAGCCGACGACCGCGAAGAAATCGAAAATCATCTCAAAGACCTCCGGCGCATCCGCGCAATGATGAACTGAGGTATTCTGTTCGCTTATGCGTGAGCGGATTCGCGACGCCCGGCGCCTTGTCGTTAAGCTTGGCTCGAATTTGTTTTTCAACGAGGCGGGTGTGATCGCTCTGGGCCGTATTTTTTCCTTTATCGAAGAAATCGGGGCCGCCAGGTTGGCTGGACGGCAGATAATCGTTGTCTCTTCTGGGGCGGTCGCGCTCGGCGCCGACGCTTTGAAGATGAAATCATCGACAGCGTCGCTTCGACAAAAACAGGCGCTTGCCGCCGTCGGTCAAAGCCGCCTGATGAATCTGTACGAGCAGGGGTTTGCGAAATACGGGCTAACCCCCGCTCAAGTTCTTCTCACCGAGGACGATTTTGCAAACCGTAAGCGCTATCTGAATCTACGGCACACGTTGATGACACTGCTGGAGATGGGCGTGATTCCCGTCATCAATGAAAACGATACGGTCTCGACGAGCGAGCTGGAAATCTCGGATCGCAGCCGCAGTTTCGGCGACAACGACAAGCTCAGCGCGTTAGTGATGAGCAAACTCGAAGCGACGCTGTTGGTCTTGCTCTCTGATGTGGACGGCCTTTTCACGGAGGACCCTCGCGAGAATCCGGATGCTGAATTCATCCGGGAGGTCCGGGCAATCACCGCGGATATCGAAGCACTCGCCGGCCGCAAATCGGGCCGGGGACGCGGGGGTATGGAAACCAAACTTCAAGCGGCGCGTATCGCCATCAATTCGGGCGGAATGGCCGTTATCGCCAACGGTTTGAAACCTCACATTCTCACCCGGATTCTGTCAGGGGAAGAAGAAGGCACGTTATTTGCCGGAAGGTCCGGATCACTCGGGGAGAAGCGCCGGTGGATTGCGTTTGCTTCGTCCGTCTCCGGACGTATCCACATTAACGAGGGAGCGCTGGATGCGATCACGAAGAAGAATGCAAGCCTGCTCTATGCAGGCGTCACCCGTATAGAAAATCAATTCTCAAACGGCGACGTCGTGTCCATCATCGGTCCCAGTGGTGAAGAGGTCGCCCGCGGCATCGTGAATTATTCGAGCGCCGACGCATCCAAACTGATCGGTAAACATTCCGATGATATCGCCCGGCTCGCAACCGCGAAAAACTTCGATGCTTTCATTACGCGAAACAACATCGCATTTCTGACGGAGCACCGATGACCGAAACGCGACAGCAAGCGGAGCGCGCGCGGAAGGCGTTTTTGAAATTATCGGCAGTCGCGGACCGCACTACCATCTTGAAGGAAGCATCAGTGGCGCTCAGGCAGAATGCCACGTATATTTTCGACGCAAACGCTAAGGATCTCGCTGAAGCAAACGGTAAGATTGCGGAACCCCTCTACAAGCGGCTTGTCCTGAACGAGTCAAAACTGCGCGACGTTATTGCCGGAATCGAGCAGCTCTCGGAAATGGAAGACCCCGTTGGACGGATACTTGAGGAAAGACAGTTGGACGAAGGTCTGATTCTTCGAAAAGTTCAAACCCCTATTGGCGTCTTGGCAGTCATTTACGAATCGCGTCCCGATGCAGGTCCGCAGATTGCCGCGCTTGCCATCCGTTCTGGTAACGCCGTTCTTTTAAAGGGCGGCCGCGAAGCAATCCAGACAAACGCAGCTATTGGTACCATATTTCAACAGGTCCTCCAACGGCATGGTCTTGAAGACGCCGTTCAGTTGGTTTCAACACGCGAAGAGATCGCAGACCTGCTCAAAATGGATGATTTGATCGATCTCGTAATCCCCCGCGGGTCCAATGAAATGGTGCGAATGATCCAGCAAAGCACGAAGATTCCAGTGCTGGGACATGCCGACGGCATCTGCCACGTTTACATCGATGAATTCGCGGACGTCGAAAAGGCCACGCGAATCGCTGTGGACGCCAAAGCGCAGTATCCGGGCGTCTGCAACGCCGCAGAAACTTTGCTTCTGCACTCGAAATTTTGGGGACGCGAGAAGGTGCTGGCCGCATTAAAAAGTGCTGGCGTGGAACTGCGCGATTCCGGTTTCGGATCCGAATATCTTGACCTGATCATGAATGTGAAGACCGTTAACAGTCTCGACGAAGCGATCGATCATATTCATAAGTACGGATCCGCTCACACCGACTGCATCGTGACGGAAAACGAATCTAATGCGCGGCGATTTTTGAACGAAGTGGATTCTGCCGGAGTCTTCTGGAACGCTTCCACTCGTTTTGCGGACGGCTTTCGATACGGCTTCGGCGCTGAAGTCGGCATCAGCACCAACAAGACGCACGCACGCGGCCCTGTCGGCGTGGAAGGTCTGCTGATTTATAAATACCAACTCACCGGTAACGGGCACATTGTCGCGACGTATACTGGCGAGGACGCGAGGCCCATTCCTCACCGGAAATTGCGGTAAGGTACTGTTGCGGCGGTCTGTGACCGCCGGTAATTCCCGAATTGCCGGACGGTCGGCGCTCATAGAGCGCCGCTACAGTTTGTTGCATGTCCGACGCCTTCGCGGTATTCAACAATAAGGAATAGTGAATGATTAGGAATGTCGCAGTCCTTGGCGCGGGCACGATGGGAGCACAGATCGCCGCGCACGCCGCGAATGCCGGCTTATTGGTCCTATTGCTCGATGTAACACTGGAACAGGCCAGAGCGGGATTAAAAGGCCTCGAGAAAAGCTCCCCTGCCGCTCTCTTTGTGCCCGAAAAGATTCGTCAAATCGATATCGGAACCATCGATAAGGATCTCGGGCGTCTTCGGCAAGTCGACTGGACAATTGAAGCAATCGTCGAGAATCTTGATATCAAGAAGCAACTTCTCGAGAAAGTCGACAAGGCGCGACGGCTAGGATCGCTTATCACGACGAATACGTCGGGTCTTTCAATTACTGCACTGGCGGCGGGTCGAACCGAGGATTTCCGCCACCATTGGTTTGGAACACACTTCTTCAATCCACCTCGCTACATGAAGCTGCTGGAGGTCATTCCGACAGCCGATACGGATCCAGCCGTCCTCGCCGGCTTTGAAAAATTTGCAGAGATCGTTCTAGGTAAGGGTGTCGTCCTGGCGAAAGACACACCGAATTTCATCGCAAATCGCATCGGGCTATTCGCCGCTCTCAAGACAATTCAATTAATGCAGCGTCACGGATTCACGATCGAAGAAATAGATCGCCTGACGGGTCCGCTCATTGGGCGACCGAACACGGCGACGTTCCGCACGATCGATATTGTCGGACTGGACGTCTTTCTTCACGTCGCCAATAACATCTACCAAAATGCAAAGCAAGACCCGCAGCGCGAAATATTCCGCATACCGCAATTCATGCTCCTCATGGCCGAACGGAATATGTTTGGCGCCAAAACAGGACATGGTTTCTATAAAAAAGAAGGCGACGATATTCTTGCGCTCGATATCGATTCGCTGGAATATCGTCCGCGACGCAACACCAGTTTTCCTTCCCTAGAGATGGCTGCGGGCATTGAGAGTCTTCCCGCCCGGTTGCAGGCTTTGTTTAAAACCGGAGGGCGGGAGGCGGCTTTTGTCTCCGAACTGATCGCCTCTATCTCGGATTACGCCGCTTTGTGCTTTTCAGAAATTGCCGACGATCCCGATTCAGTGGATCGAGCCATGCGCTGGGGCTTCGCGTGGGAGATGGGCCCATTCGAATTGGCTCGCGCGCTTAAAGGCGAGGCGCTCCAACCCGCATCGTTCCTGAAGCGACAACGCGTAATCCGTCAGAATGCGGGCGCTTCTCTCCTGGATATCGGCGACGGCGTTGCGTGTCTCGAATTTCATTCGAAGATGAATACCATCGGCGGCGACATCATCTCTACGTTATTTGAATCGCTCGAAGAGGTGAACGCTTATTTCGCGGGTCTCGTCATCGCCAACGAGGGCCGCAATTTCTCCGCCGGAGCAAACCTGATGCTGCTGCTGATGGAAGCCGTCGAGAGGAATTGGGACGAAATCGACTACATGGTGCGCACGTTCCAACGAGCGACGCAAGCGATTCGCTATAATCCAACGCCCATTGTGACGGCTCCCTTTGCCCTCACCCTTGGTGGGGGCTGTGAAATCGCGATGGCCGCTCCGCGCGCGCAAGCTGCGGCCGAGGCCTACATGGGCCTAGTCGAAACGGGAGCAGGTCTCATTCCCGCGGGTGGAGGCACTACGGAAATGCTTAGGCGCGCCGCCGGACGGGGGACTCAACGAATTCGCGAAGTCTTCGAAAACATCGGGCTTGCAAAGGTTTCAACGAGCGCAGAGGAGGCCCGGCGGCTTTCCTATTTACGTTCTGAGGATGGAATTACGATGAATTCCGATCGTTTGATTCACGATGCGAAGGCGGTCGTGTTGGAGCTTGCCGCGACCGGGTATCGTCCGCCCGTTCCGACTGAAATTCCAGTCTTCGGCGAATCGCTTGGCGCTGAACTGAAGCTCGGGATTTATCTCATGCAAAAGGCAGGACACATTACCGAACACGAAGCCAACATTGCGCGCAAACTGGCATACGTGATGTGCGGAGGGAGTGTCACGCGGCCATCGACTGCGCCTGAACAGTACTTTCTGGATCTGGAGCGGGAGGCATTCAAATCCCTTTGCGGAGAGCGAAAGACGCTCGCGCGGATGGAGCATCTGTTGAAGAAAGGAAAAGTGTTACGAAATTAGGGAACCAAACATGAGTTTGCCGTTAATCGTCTCAGCAGTTCGAACCGCCGTCGGTAAGGCACCCAGAGGGAAGCTTTCTGCAACACGGCCGGATGACATGGCGGCGGCTGCGATGCGCGCTGCCATCGAACGCACGCCAGGTCTCCGGGCAGAAGATATTGACGACATTTATATGGGCTGCGCGATGCCGGAAGCCGAGCAAGGAATGAATGTCGCGCGCGTCGCCGCGTTCCGCGCAGGAATACCTTATTCGGTGCCCGCGATGACATTGAATCGATTCTGTTCATCCGGATTGCAATCCATCGCTTTCGCCGCCGACCGGATCGCATCTGGGGCCGCGCACTGCATATTGGCGGGCGGTACCGAATCGATGAGTATGATTCCGATGGGTGGCCACAAGATATCTCCAAACCCGGCTCTTATCGAAACGAACCCCGACACCTATTTGAGTATGGGACTCACCGCGGAGAATATCGCATCCGAATTTCGGATCCACCGTGAAGACCAGGATGCTTTCGCCCTGGAAAGCCACCGCCGTGCGGTTGCCGCAGTCGACGCCGGCAGATTTAAGGACGAAATCGCGCCATTGGCCTTACGTGAGGTGGCGATCGATGGGGGACGGCAGGCCACTCACGAGTTTACTTTCGATCTGGATGAGGGGCCACGGCGCGATAGTTCGATGGAAGCTCTAGCCAAGCTGAAGCCTGCATTTAAAGACGGCGGCACGGTCACGGCTGGCAATGCGTCTCAGATGAGCGATGGCGCGGCGGCGGTCATTGTTATGTCGAGCCAGAAAGCTCAATCGATGGGACTCCGGCCCCTTGCACGATTCATTGGCTACGCCACGGCCGGCGTGCGACCCGAAGTCATGGGTATTGGTCCCATCGAAGCGATTCCGAAAGCGCTGAAACAGGCAGGTCTGAACCTGAAAGACATTGACTTGATCGAGCTCAATGAAGCTTTTGCTGTCCAATCACTCGCTGTCATTCGAGAATTGGGTCTCGACCCGTCAAAAGTAAACGTTAATGGTGGAGCCATTGCTTTAGGACATCCGCTGGGCTGCACCGGATCTAAATTGACTGCGACATTGCTGTACGAAATGCAGCGGCGGGCAGCACGATACGGCATGGTCACGATGTGCGTCGGCGGCGGCATGGGAGCCGCTGGAATTTTCGAAAGGGTCTAGGCCAAATTCGAGATAAAAACGTATGACAAAAGAGTTAGCCACAGTAAAAAAAGGCGGCAGTTTTCTAATCGAGGAAACGGCTGCCCCAGACATCTTTACACCTGAAGATCTAACGGAAGAGCAAACGATGATCCGAGACATGACGGAGCAATTTGTCGAAGACGAGGTTCTGCCGCAGGTGGAAAAGATCGAACACCAACAGTGGGAGGTTACGGTCGGATTGTTACGCCGTTGCGGAGAACTAGGCTTGCTCGGTATCGAGGTTCCGGAAAAATATGGCGGGGAGAACCTCGATAAGGTCTCAGCAATGATCGTGGCGGAGAAACTTGCCCGCGTCGCTTCGTTTGCCGTCTCCTATGGCGGTCACAGCGGCATCGGTACTTTGCCGATTGTTTATTTCGGCAAAGAAGAACACAAACGAAAGTATCTACCGTTGTTGTGTAAGGCTGAAAAGATTTCGGCATATGCACTCTCGGAAGCCGGAAGCGGCTCCGACGCGCTGGCCGCGAAAGCGAATGCGGTTCGCAGCACTGACGGATCGCATTGGGTCATCAACGGCGAAAAGATGTGGATAACGAATGCCGCGTTTGCCGACATGTTCGTTACCTTCGCGCAGGTCGATACCAAGCAGTTCAGTTGCTTCATTATCGAAAAAGAATATCCCGGAGTATCGACCGGCGCTGAAGAAAGAAAGATGGGACTGAAAGGCTCCTCGACACGCACGCTCGTTCTCGAAAATGCAATGATCCCCTTCGATAACGTGATTGGGGAAATCGGCAAGGGTCATCACGTCGCATTCAATATTCTCAATATCGGTCGCGCCAAACTGGGTGCGGGCGCTGTGGGTGGAGCAAAGACCGCGCTGAACGATGCCATCCTGTATTCGAAGCAAAGGATCGCGTTCGGCAAACCGATCGCCAGTTTCGGAGCCATTAAGCAGAAGCTGGCGGAAATGGCGATACGGGTTTGGGCCGCCGAAGGAATGGTTTATAGAACGGCCGGGTTTATGGACCAAAGCCTCGAAGCTGCCAATGTGGATAATGCCGCTCAAGTGTTGAAAGCGATCGAGGAGTACGCCGTTGAATGTTCAATCCTGAAAGTCTTCTGCAGTGAGGTTCTCGACTTCGTTGTGGATGAGGCCGTGCAGGTTTACGGAGGCTATGGCTATAGCGCCGAGTATCCGGTCGAGCGTTACTACCGGGATTCCCGAGTGAACCGGATCTTCGAGGGTACAAACGAGATCAATCGCCTGCTCATTACCGGTATGCTTCTGAAACGGGCCGCCGCCGGCCATCTGCCCCTTTACGAAGCGGCGCGGCGGGTTGTGGACGAGGTCATGTCGAGTTCACTTCCTGCCGAGCCTTCTGGCCCTTTCGGAGCTGAACTGGCTGCTATTGCCCAGGCGAAAAAAGCATTGCTGTTCACAGCTGGAGCGGCAGTCCAGAAGTTCGCCGATGCGATTCGGAACGAGCAGGAAGTGCTGATGCATATCAGCAATATCGTGATGGAAATCTATGCGATGGACACAACGATCATCCGGCTCGTGAAAAATGACCTGGCGGACCCGCACGCGGACGTGGCCCGGACGTTTATCAATGATGCGATGAGCCGGATCGACTATGCGGCGAGACAGGTGCTGGCGGCCGTCGCGGAAGGCGATGCACTGCGCACCCAGCTCGCTGCACTTCGCAGGCTATTGCGCTGGGTGCCGATTGATACGGTCCGGACGCGGCAGCGAATCGCCGAGTTCCTGGTCGAGTCCAACCGGTATTCGCTGTAACTTAAATCATGTTCAACCCCTCGGCAATCCAGAGACCAAAGATTGCGAAGAGCAGAACGCCCCAAGCTACTGCAATTACTTTCAGGTAACGGCTCAGCGCACTTGCTTTGTGGCGAATCGAGTCCTGTCCCCGTACGAGGTGTGCCTCTGCGGTATCGAGGATGAGGTGATCCTCCTCTTTCATATCGAGCATTCCGCGATACAGAAACATCACCACGGCGAGGGCTGTCAAGGCCGCTTCCAAAACAACCAAACTCATAAAGGCTCCACTCATGTGAACCTCCAAAGATGGGATCTGGGTTATTGGACTGTGGCTATTTTAGCCCTGCAGCTACTGAACTGCTACCGTTAAACGGTAGTCGCCGGAGTTGAATACAATATTACCGGTATCGGCTTTGATATAGAAACCACGAACTTCGACCACATATGTTCCGGCAGGAAGGCGAATCGAGATCAATTCGGATTGTCCATTCAAACCGCGGTCGGATCGGTCGAGCAAACGGCCATTCATGTCCATCAGGAAAATATCCAGATCATTTGCATTGGGATTGTCTGCCGGTCCGAGGCCGGTGATATCCATGCGGATCGAGGCCGCACCTCCTGTCGTGGTGAAGGACCAGTAGTGTGACGACTGCATCATGTTTGTTCGGCGCGGTGTGACCGAGTCCACGTAGCCGGTGACTGTATTTCCAGCCATGGGGCGAGGAAAGGGCATTGTAACGGTTGGTCTCACATTCGCCCGGAAATCAATTGAGCGCAATTGCGCCACTGCCTGGAGCGCATCGATTGCGGCAGGATAACGTGCTGCGAAATGTTCCAGGAAATTAGGCAGGTACACGAATCGGTCGTTTCGTAGATCCGTGAATGCCGTCCAAATCTGAGAAAAGGGATATCGAACGTTCCCGGTCGAGTCGCTTCCTTCGTAGAGCTCCCACAACAGGGTTCCGACGGAGGTTTCGCTCCAATAACCTGGTCTGTCTCCCGCCGGAATCCGATCTCGGAGATCGAAGCGATAAACATTGACGCCACTGGGACCGCTGTCGTCACGCCAAATCGAGTCATTCCGGACAACGGCCGAGAAGAAGTTGGCCCAGCCTTCGGACCATGCAACGCGCGGATCGAGAACATCGCCGAGATGCGTCTCACCGCCGGGAGAGTCATCGCGCGAGAATGTTGCGGCGATCATGTGTCCGTACTCGTGTGCAATGACTGAATCATCGAACTCATCGGAGTCGTCATTACGATCGCCCAAAATATACGCTGTATTGTTGGCGACATTGAAGAATGACGTGCCGACAAAGCCTTGCGCAATGTTACCGGTACGCCTAGTATTCTTCGTGCTCCAAAAGATCGTCACCGGCGGCGGGTCGCTGGAAGGATCGGCCGCGCGGATTGTTTCATTCGCGCGCTGGACAATTTCGAGAATATTGAACGCCCCCGACATTCGCGAAGTATCCGCGAGCAGCACACCAGGATTAGGTTGGCGCCCATCAATGTCGACCGAAATCGCGTAAATCGCATTGAGATTCGTGTTATCGGCGACGCGGAGGCCAGCAGTCCGCAACCGGCTTACAACACGCACGGTCAGATTCGCATCAAAGGACACCGGCACGTCGAAATGACCGGATTGGTCAGTTTGGGAGACGCTGACGATCGACTGCGACGAACGGCTTAACACTTCGATGCGCGCATTGCGAATTGGGACCATCACCGGATGGTTGAGATCCAATCCCGCGTCAGTGACGTCGATTTTCTGGTAGAACGCTTGCCCTGAGATGTTCTGGACGAACAGATTATCCGAGGGCGCTACGCGTAACGTCACCGGATCCGATTCCATTCCGCCGCCTCGAACCCGTAAATTCACTAAGCCAGGCTCAATTGTCGGAATGTCGATCTGAAACACTCCGAACGGCGCTTGACGCGGGGACAAAACCTGATCACCGAGAAGGAATGTCGGATCCCCTGCTAGATTTTCGATCAAAAGACGAAGTGTCGTGCCCGTCTGAACATATGCGGGCGGGTCGATAAGTGTAATTTTCGGTGGCGCAACAGTCGCGTTAGGCCCAAAGGTGTCGGGCGGACGGCTCGGCGCGATGCTCGAAGAAAAAGCGCCGCTGTTGGCCGCCGCTATTTCCACCGTATAAACGGGAAGCGACGAGCGGATAAGAACGTAGCCGCTGGTTTGATCCGCGTTCGGAAAGATATCCCGCATTAGTGTTGAGATTTTTGAATGCGAAGACAGGTCGATCGACTTCTGCGCGAATGTCGTGCCATCATTACGAACCAAAGAAATATCGAGGGTCGCCGCGCTGGCCCAGGTGTTCACGACAAACAGCCCGGTAGACATGTCGGATGTCTGTAAAATCTGGGAGTAGAGCATCCGATCCAATGCCGTTGCCTGGAGTGGGATGGAAGTTAGAGCTCGATTGCCGTCAAGGATGAGAATGCCATTCAGTGGAACGTTCTGCGATTCGATCCGCAACCAACCATTCACGGTCGGTACAAAAGGCTGCCGGGTAATCGTCGGTGTGTCTGCTGAAATCGAGCCGTTTCCCGGAATCGTAAAACTTCGGCCAGCGCTGACTGCCGCTCCTGTTTCCCCGAAGGCAGTGACGGTGACCGTTGTTGGAGATGCGTTCGGATTCGTGAGAACCAAGACAGGGTCAAAACCACTCCCCGATGTGAAGTGGGCCGCAATGCGCATTGATGCCGATTGATCTATCCGCTGTCCTGGAACGAACATCAGTGAACCCGAACGATTCAGAATTGCAGTTGCGGCAACGGCCACATTTGCAGAAATCCTCGCTGACAGGGTTTCGCTTGTTGGACTCGCCATGAAAGCAGATGTCGAAAGCCTCAGAGCAGCATGCCCGGAGATTGTTTGTGAAAGCGTCGTGCCCGATTGTTCGCCGCCAGCATTGAATAAGCTGAGGGTAACAGTACTATTGGTCGCGGCGGGGTTCAGAATGACGATCTCTGTTTTTGTGGTTTGATCATCGCGAATGACCGGAATGACTTGTGTCGTCAGTGGCGGTGATGATTCCGCTACTCCTAGCATCGTCGTGAAATCACCCGAAAAATAGGAACCGGCTAGATTAGAGGTTGGACTCGTTACTTGAACCCACCCGTCGATTTTCGACGATGCGAAGAGATCACTGGCCAGCATCGAAATCTGGCCTTTTGGCGCCACACGGTGGCGAACCGGGTTCACCAAACCCGACGAGACCGGATTTCCATCCAATCCGAATAAAGTAAATTGAACATCCGCGTAACTAGATGTCGGATTTGTGACAGCGAATCCGCCGTTAAGCCGATCATTGACAGTCGCCCTCGCGAAGTTCAACACGCTCTGCGCGGACGTCGCCTGGGCCAATATAAGGGGTAGTCCCAGTGTGTAAACCGCGCGTAATAGTGTGTCGAGTTTAATCAGACGCATGCTGTCACGCCGCCGCAAGCGGTTGATCTCGCAGCCGCTTCTTGTACCAAGCCTCCAAATCATGCAGGTATCCTGCCATCAATGGCAGCGCGAACGGCGGCAACGTCGGGAGGAACCTGGATGAGATTGTTCTGAAGCGTGGGGTCGGCCTCCGGAAGCTGTCCCTGATGCAATTTCGTCTTGAATTCCGCGAATTTCAGACCATGAGCCGTGCTGATCACGATGACACGAGATGAGGGAGAAATCACGTTGGCTTTTACGAGCTTTATCGTCGCGGCCAGCGCTACCCCCGTTTGAGGATCGGTAAAGAATCCGAACCGGTCGACTTCGGCACAGGCAGCAACCAACTCGGCTTCGGTCGCTTGCTCGACAATGCCGTTAGTTGCGCGAAGCGCCTTTACTGCTTTTGCAAAACTGACGGGATTTCCAATTCGGATGGCCGTCGCGTATGTGTTGGCGGCGGTGACCGGCTCGAACGTAATGAAACCCTTCCGAAACGATCGATAAAATGGATTCGCGCGATCGGTTTGTGCACAGACAATGCGCGGGAGGCGATCGATGATGCCCATCTCGCGCATCAGTAGAAATCCGTTTCCGATAGCCGACACGTTGCCGAGATTTCCGCCGGGAACGATCACAAAATCCGGTACTTGCCAGTCCAGTTGTTGAACGATCTCGAAGCTGATTGTCTTCTGGCCTTCCACGCGAAGCGAATTCATGGAATTTGCCAGATAGATCGAGCTGTCCTTAGTGATTTCCTGGACGATCCTCATGCATCCGTCGAAGTCGGTATCGATGGAAATCGTGATGGCGTCGTTCGCCACAGGCTGAATAAGTTGTGCAACAGAAACCTTATCCTTCGGCAGGAAAACAATCGCTGGAATACCCGCGGCAGCACAATAGGCAGACAGGGCCGCAGAAGTATCTCCGGTCGATGCGCAAGCGACTGCGCGAATGCGCGATCGGATTTGATTTACTGAAGAAACCAGAACCGTCATCCCCAGATCTTTGAATGAACCCGTGTGAGAAGTGCCGCACTGTTTGATGTGGATTTGATCGATCCCGAGATGTCTTGCCAATCGGTCTGATTGGATCAACGGCGAATTTCCCTCGCCAAGGGACACGATGTTTTTTTCTTCAAGTTCCGGAAGAACCACCTCTTTCTTGGACCAAACGCCACTGGCGCGCCCAAGGCGCGAATCGAACAGCCGTTTCCATTCGGCCGGGGGAATTTGTCTCAGCGCTTTGACGTCGTGACGAACTTCGAGAAGACCACCGCACAACTCACATCGATAAACAATCTGGTCGAGCCGGTGGCGGACATTACATCCTCCAAGACATTCGAACCACGCATGAAACGTCATGTTTGAAAGCTGATCAAAGGGCAGGCACTCTCGCAGCGTCTTCCAATGAGTTGTTTATGATAGCGGCAGGCTGCCAATAGGTCAATGGCACTGAGGAGGGAGGGGTGAAATTGGAGATTGCATCATTGGAAGTTTCTGTATTTGCTCAATTTAGAAATGCAGAAATCTCGAATGAAACAACCTCCAATAGTCTAGATCGCTTGCTGAACGGGCTCTGCGGGTACGGCCCGCAAAACCGGTTTCTCAAAAGCCAGATTTAATACTTCTTCAATCGTCTTGACGTAATCGATTTTGATTTCCCGTAATAGTTCCGGCTGTATGTCCTCCTTCACATTCTTTTCGTTCTGAGCCGGAAGAATCAGTTCTTCGATTTTCGCGCGCCGGGCGGCCAGAACCTTTTCCTTAATGCCACCAACGGGAAGCACATGCCCGCTCAACGTGATTTCTCCGGTCATTGCGAGTTTTGGCCGGATCGGTGTACCCGTCAGCGCAGAGACCAGCGCCGTGACCATGGTGACTCCCGCTGAAGGGCCGTCCTTTGGAATGGAGCCGGCAGGCACGTGGATGTGAACGTCTGTTTCCTTGTAGAAGTCTGCTTCCAGGCCGAGCTCGCTAGCGTAAGACCGCACCCAGGTCAGGGCGGCCTTCGTTGACTCTTGCATGACGTCGCCAACTTGGCCGGTGACCGTCAGATGCCGCGCTCCCTTGGCAATATTCGCTTCGACAAAGAGAATGTCTCCGCCGACGGGTGTCCACGCCAGGCCGATGACCACACCGGGGCGTTTCACCCGCTCTTCGACTTCTTCCTCGAGCTGATATTTCGGAGCCCCGAGCAGCTCCATAACAACTTGAGGTGTAACGACGAGTTTCGGCTCCTTCCCTTCCAAAAGACGGCGGGCGTGTTTGCGGCAGATACTGGTTATCTGGCGTTCGAGATTTCGGACGCCGGTTTCGCGCGTGTAATGTCTGACAATGAAGTGAATCGTCTCGTCTTGAAACTCAATTTGATCCGGCTGCAGTCCGCTGTTTTCGCGACCACGGGGGACCAGGTAATTTCGCGCGATCTGAACCTTCTCCTCCTCGGTGTATCCCGGCAGTTCGATCACTTCCATGCGGTCCCGTAGCGCGCTTGGAACCGTATCGAGCACATTGGCTGTTGTAATGAAGAAGACACGAGACAAATCGAAGGCCACGTCAAGGTAATGGTCCCGGAAGGCAACGTTTTGTTCGGGATCGAGAACTTCAAGAAGTGCCGATGCCGGGTCACCGCGGAAATCCGCGCCGAGCTTGTCGATCTCGTCAAGCATGAAGACGGGATCGCGCGAGCCCGCTCGGCGAATGTTTTGAATGATTTGCCCCGGCAGAGCGCCGATATAGGTCCGCCGATGGCCCCGGATCTCGGCTTCATCGCGCATGCCGCCGAGGGAGATACGAACGAATTTGCGGCCCATGGCTCCCGCGATCGACCGACCGAGGGAAGTTTTTCCTACACCCGGCGGTCCCACGAAGCACAGGATAGGCGCTTTACCTTGCGGCCGCAGCTCGAGAACGGCCAGGTATTCGAGGATCCGCTCCTTAACTTTTTCCAGATCATAGTGATCGCGATCGAGGACTTCCCGGGCTTTGATAATATCGATTTTCTCCGTTGTCAGAACACTCCAAGGCAGCGTGACCAGCCAATCCAGGTACGTTCGTGTCACTGTGTACTCGGCTGCTGCCGGCGACATCCGGCCTAAACGCCCCAATTCCCGCTCGGCTTCTTTTTTTGCCTCCTCAGTCATTCCAGCTGCTTCGATTTTTTGCCGCAGCTCTTCGATTTCACGCTGACTATCGTCACTTTCGCCAAGCTCGCGCTGAATGGCGCGGAGCTGCTCGCGCAGGAAATACTCGCGCTGGCTCTTCCCAACCTCTTCCTGCACCTGGTTCTGGATTTTGCTGCGCAGTTCGAGCACTTCGAGTTCCTTTGCCAGCTCGGTATTGAGAAATTCCAGACGTTTTCTTACTTGTATCTGTTCGAGGACGAATTGCTTCGACACAATCGAGAGGTTCGGCAGATTCGTCGCAATGTAATCGGCAAGCCGGCCGGCGTCTTCGATATTGATTACGATAGTTTGCAAATCGTCCGGTAGTTGTGGTGACAGTTTGATGATGCGCTCGAATTGACTCACGACGGTTCGACGTAGCGCCTGGAAATCGACGCCTGATTCATCTTCTTTTTCATCGCCAAGTACGGAGATGTTTGCGCGCAGGTACGGCTCGAATTGGACGAATTCATCGATGTGAGTCCGTGAAACACCCATGATAATGACGAACAGATTCCCTTCGGGCGTTTTCATTACGCGATGCACCATGCTCACGGTTCCGATGTCGTAGAGGTCGCCTGGTCCGGGCGCATCGACGCGTTTGTCCCGCTGGGTCAGTACGACAAGCATACCGTCGCCTTGCTGAACGTCATTAATGAGCCGAACCGAGCTTTCGCGTCCAACCGTCAGCGGGATCACCGCATTAGGAAAAATGACCGCATCACGGACAGGCAGAATTGGCAGTTGTGCGGGAATGGTTTGGATCTTTTGCTGGATGTCGTCAAGCTGTTCCAAGTCGCGTTTCATGGCTCAATCCGAAATTTGTTATGATCCGCGCGTGTCCGGCGAAAGACGTTTTCAGTGGACCGTTGCCCTTATTCTCTTCGGCGTACTCTTCCTGGGAGTTTCCGATACGCAATTAGTGGCTCCGCTTTTGCCATTGATCGCGTCGGATCTTGGCATCACACCAGGACACGCCGGAATCATCGTTACGACCTACTCGCTCGCCGCCGCAGCCTTCGCGTTGCTTGTTGGACCCGTTTCCGATCGTGTTGGCCGGAAGAAAGTCTTGGTCTCCGGCCTTGCTGTTTTCAGCCTTGCTTCCTTCTTTACATATCACGTTTCGACGTTTGGCGCCTTAGTGATTCTACGCGCGCTGACGGGATTGGCTGCAGGCACTTTGTCCACGTCTGCCTTGTCCTTTGCGGGCGACTACTATCCGTACGAAGAACGTGGCCGAGCTATGGGTATTCTATCGATGGGCTATTTCGTGGCTTTCGTCGCTGGTGTACCTGCAGGGGCTCTGGCTGCATCCCGCCTGGGATGGCATTGGGTATTCGCTTGCCTATCAGCCGGAGCAGGTGCAATGTTTGCCATTGCGGTCATCCAGCTTCCTTCGCGGCCGATCGCGGCCCCATCGGAATGGCGGCCGGCCGGATTGCTCGATCATTTTAGAAAGCCCGACAGATTTGCGGGGATGATCGCGGCGTTACTCACCTCAGGTGGTATCGTTGGGTTTTTGACTTACACCGGCGCGTGGTTAAAAACCACCTATGACATCGGCGTCGACCGAATCGGACTGTTATTCATGGTTTCAGGCGCCGCTGCCATCGCCGCCTCTCCGGTATCGGGCTGGCTTTCCGATCACGCCGGTAAACGAAATGTCATCGTGTGGTCGAATATCGTACTCGCGCTTCTCTTCGTAATCGTCTCGAGAACGGAATCAGGCGTGTGGCTTGTGATGGGAATCGCGACCCTCAGCATTGCGGCGTCAGCCCGGCAAGCGCCGCTGCACGCTCTGACAACCGAAATCGTTGTTCCCGAGGTTCGTGGGGAATACATTGCCCTCCGCAATGCATTTTCGCAACTCGGGATTGCGGCGATCGCCGCCATCGCTGCTCCGGCCTTTGACCGGCGAGGCTTCTCCGCAGTTGCTGCAATTGCTGCCCTCGCGACATTGCTGATTCCAGTCTGCTGTATCTGGCTGAAGGAACCCTTAGCTGTAGCGGCGGTCTATGACCGCCGGCGATCTCGGAATTGATGGACTGTCGGCGGTCCGCGAAGCGCAAGCGCGATGGCGCGCAGCCTCAAGAAATAGACCGCCGCTACAGTCCATTGTTATCCTAGGCCTATGCCGGCCAACCTTACACCTCAATATATCGAGGCCGAAAAGCGATTCAAGCACGCCGGATCCGTCGAGGAGAAGATCGCCGCCCTGGAAGAGATGATGGCGACCATCCCCAGGCACAAGGGAACCGAAAAGCTGCAAGCCGATCTGAAAAAGAAGATGTCGGCCTTAAGAAAGGAAACCGAGCATCCGAAGAAATCCGGGCGGAGAGACTCCTTTCTGGTCGAGCGTGAAGGGGCGCGACAGCTTGCGATGGTCGGAGCCCCGAATTCCGGGAAATCGTGTCTGCTAAGAGCGCTCACCAACGCCACTCCCGAAGTGGCCGAATATCCCTATACCACACGGATTCCAATCCCGGGCATGCTGGTGTACGAAAACGTTCGACTGCAGTTGGTCGATCTACCACCAATCTCGCGGGAATTTACCGAGCCGTGGGTTCCACAGATTATCCGGAACGCAGATGCTGTACTCTGGATTGTCGACTTGTCCGATGACGACGTACTTGAAAGACTCGAGGAAACCAATGCGGTTTTGACGGCGGCGCATGTAGATATTCAAACGATGAAGGTGCTGGTGGCGGCTAACAAAAAGGATTCGCGCGGAGCCGACGACCGGCTTGCCCTTGTGAAAGAAACGCCTTACGGCCTGTTTCCATTGATAACTATTTCAGCGGCTGCCGCGTCCACCGAAGAGATAGCAGAGTTCAAGAGAGTTGTGTACGATTTCCTGAATGTCGTCCGCGTGTATACGAAAGCGCCGGGGAAGAAGCCGGATTTCACAGATCCCTACGTTGTCGGCAGAGGAAGTACAGTCTTGGATGTTGCCGAAAAGGTCCATCGTGACTTCGTTGAGAATCTGAAATACGCCCGTATTTGGGGCGAGGGAAAAACAGACGGAATTATGGTGCCGCGCGATTTCGTGATCGACGATGGCGACGTCCTGGAGTTGCATGTATGAAGAACTTGATCAAAGTTGCGTTCTTGAGTTCGGTCATCACGGCCGCGATGGTCTATGTAATCCTGGAATGGAAACCTCTTCGGTCAGACTTCTCGCAGCCCCCGGAAGTCAGCTGGGCTTCAACGCCTGCAGGGATATCGACGGCCGTTCCTCCCGCGGGGTTGAGTGAAGAAGAACGAAATAATATTGAAATCTACCAGCGTTACAGCCCCGGCGTTGTAAACATCACAACCACTACGATCGGCTATGACTTCTTTCTGCGCCCGGTTCCGATGGAATCCGGCACAGGATCCGGTGCAGTTATAGATGATCAAGGTCACATTGTGACGAATTTCCACGTCGTCCGCGGGGCCGAGACGCTGGAAGTGACGCTGCCGGATAAGAGCAAACACGAAGCTCGCGTCGTAGGCGCCGATCCCAATAACGATCTTGCCGTCATTCAAATCAACGTGCCGCGTGGACGCCTCACGCCGGTGCCACTGGGAACATCAAAGGGTCTCCAGGTCGGACAAAAAGTTTTGGCGATTGGTAATCCTTATGGTCTGGAACGGACACTGACCACGGGAGTCATCAGTTCTCTCGGGCGGTCGATTCAGGCAGAGAACGGCAGAATTATCGAAGATATCATTCAGACCGATGCTGCCATCAATCCCGGTAATTCAGGCGGACCGCTATTAAACAGCCAGGGACAGATGATTGGGATCAATACAGCCATCTACTCGCCGTCCAACTCAGGAAGTGTGGGCATCGGATTCGCGATCCCGGCGGACACCGTACGACGGATCACGGGAGACCTGCTGACGACCGGATACGTGCGCCACGCGTGGCTCGGGATTGGAAGTACGGTAAACCTTGCCGACTTTCCGGGCCTCGCCAATGCCCTCCGGCTAAGTACGGAACGGGGTCTCATGATCGTCGACACGTACCAGAACAGTCCTGCATCGCGAGCGGGCCTTCGTGGCGCTACCGACGAAGCCCGGATCGGCCGGAGGCGGTTACCCGTGGGCGGAGATGTCCTTCTGGAATTTCAGGGCAAGGCGATCAACTCGGTTCAAGAACTGGCGAGCGAGGTCGACCGCTATAAAGCCGGTGACAGGGTGACCGTCACGGTTCTGCGCGGCAACCGGAAGATCGATGTTCCAGTAACTCTGGAAGAAGCTCCCAGACAATAATGGCCTCCGCACTCGAGTTCCTGCGGTCGCGTGAATGGATCATTACGCGGCGTCTGATGCTTATCGGCATTATCGTCGTTCTCGGAATTCGACAGTACGGCGGCCGATTTGCCGCACTGCTGAAAAGACCTGATCCTCTCCGCGATATTGTCATCACTCGCGAGGAGTTTCGGCCGGAACTACCCGGAGCAAGGCCCGCCTGGATCATTGGATTGCGCAATAACAGCGATAAGTTCACCTACGATCAAATCCAGGTAGAAGCCACCTACCTTGACGAAGGAGGAGCCGCTCTCGAGATGGACAAGCTGACGATCCGACAGAAGCTCTCGCCCGGCGATGAAAAATTACTTGGAAGTGTTGATTTTAAGACCCGCGGAGCCGCCAAACGTGGCAAGCTGAAAATCCTGGGAGCGACAACGGTCGAGTAACATGGTCATCGAAACCTTTCCGGTCGGACTTCTTCAGTGCAACTGCACGATCCTGGGTGACGAACAGACACGAGAGGCGATTGTCATCGATCCGGGCGATGATCCGCAGGAAATTCTCACACGTCTCGCTAAATATGGTTTGAGTGCCAAGCAGCTCGTGTGCACACATACTCATATAGACCACGTGGGCGCGATTGCGGATTTGCAACAGCGATTGGGTGTGCCTGCCGCGATTCACAAAGCCGACCTGTTTCTGTTTGAAAAGCTCGATGTGCAGGCTCAATGGACAGGAATTCCCGTTCCCACACCCGGCGCTATCGATCAATTTGTGCAAGACGGTGACGCTGTTGCCTGCCATGGCGTTGAAATGGGCGTCATTCACACGCCCGGACATACGCCGGGAAGTACCACATTTCACCTCGCGAGCGACCGTAATATTTTATTTACGGGTGACACCCTGTTTATGCAAAGCATCGGCCGGACCGACCTCTGGGGTGGTTCGTACCAGGACATCATCCGATCTATCGAAAGAAAGCTCATGACGTTCGATGACGATACACTCGTTATCGCCGGCCACGGTCAATCCACAACCATCGGTCACGAAAGGCGATACAATCCGTTTCTGAAATGAAGATTTCAGCCGAACTGACCACCCCGGCGCGCCAGCTTCTATTAAGCTGTCGCGCCACCCCTCCTCTGCGAGGAGGGGAATAATGAGTGAACGATTTCCGGCGATCCGCGTGACCATGCTGCCGCGGGACACAAACGCGCACGGCACCATCTTCGGAGGCGTTATCCTCAGTTACATCGATCTGGCCGGCGGCATCGAATGCCGCCGCCGATCACCAAAAAAATTCGTAACTAAGGCAATGCACGAAGTCGTTTTTGTCGCCCCGGTCCATCTTGGGGATCTCGTTACTTTCTACACTCGAACGATTCGTACCGGCCGCACGTCCATCACGGTTGGCGTTGAAGTTGAGGTGGAACGTCTCGGCCTGGGAGACACGAAGGAAATCGTCCGGGTCACGGAAGCCGAAGTCATTTATGTTGCGGTCGGAGACGACGGAAAACCAATTCCTGTCCAATCATGAAAAAGCCTGTTTACATCATCGACTCGATGAATTACATCTTCCGGGCTTATCACGCGCTCCCGGACAATATTGTCTCTCCCTCCGGTATGCTCGCGAATGCCGTACTGGGATATTTGCGGACGTTGCTTCGCATTATCAAAGAACGCAAACCGGAATATATGGCTGCTGTCTTCGAAAAGGATACTTCCTTCCGGAATGATATCTTTGAGGGTTATAAAGCGAACCGGAAACAACCTCCCGCCGATCTCGAACCACAATTTGAATACTGTCGAAAGATCACTGACGCTATCGGGGTTGCCTGCTTTGAGGTTGATGACTACGAAGCAGACGATGTCATTGGGACTATTGCGGCGCGCATGACGGGCTTGGGGCATCCCGTCGTCGTAGTCACGGGCGACAAAGACATGACGCAGCTCGTCTGCGACGGTGTGCGCATTTACGACATTGCAAAGGAACAGTGGCTGGATGAGGCCGGCGTTCGAGAGAAATTCGGTGTTGCGCCTTCCCAAATTCCTGATTTGCTCGCGCTGCACGGCGATCACATCGACAATATCCCCGGAGTCGCAGGTGTGGGGGAAAAGACGGCGCGACAAATCCTGGCAGTCTGCCGGAGCATCGAAGAACTCGGGAGTACCGAATTGACACGGGAGTTGAAGTTTCGTGGGCGCGACGAAATACTAAAGCGCATTCGGGAAAATATGGAAAACGTGAGGATCAGCCGGAGACTCGCCACCATCTGCTGCGAAGTACCAATTGAAGTCTCGTCAGAAGCATTGCGCTACCGGCGGGGCGATACGCGCCTGCTCGATCCACTCTGTCAAGAACTCGGTTTTATTCGCGTGCTGGACGATATTCCGCTGGCCCAGCCGATGTTGTTTTAACCACAAACATTCGTGGCTACGGGTGCTTTATGGGGGTGACCCTGGCCTCCCCAAGCTCACTGATCAGGCGTTGATGCGCGCGATCGAGATAGCCGGCATCTTTCGATTCGAGAGTCAGTTTGATCGAATAAACCGGATTGTCAAAATATGGATATGACCCGAGCATCAAATCCGGAAAATCCTCCAGAAGGTGATGAAGGATACCCGCGATCTGTCCCTCGTCGGCGCGCAGGTAAATTTCACGAAGATGAAATGGAGCCTCTCGAAACATCTCCTTGATGCGTTCAAACTTGCGCCGCAGAATCTCGGGAACTCCAGGAAAGATATAAACATTCTCGACGGCAATAACGGGGAACCACATTCCTTTGCCACCGACGAGCCGGGCGCCGTCGGGCACATCGGCCATTCTCAAATTGCCGTCAACCAATTCCCGGGAGTAATACTGGCGGAGTGTCGACTCCAGCTCCGGGTGGCGTTGAGTACGGCGTCCGAAAGCCGCCGCAATCCCGTCCATGGTCAAATCGTCGTGGGTGGGGCCAACCCCACCTGTGGTAAAAACGTAATCATAGGAACTCGAGAACTGCTTGACCTCATCTGAGATGAGGTTCAGTTCATCGGGGATCACAGAAACCTTGCGAACATCGACTCCAAGATCCCGTAACTCGCGGGTGAGGTACGGCGAATTTTCATCCTTCGTTTTTCCCGAAAGGATTTCATTGCCGATAACGATAATCCCTGCTCTTTTGGACACGGCCCAAATATACCATGCCTAAACCGACGCCAATTGACGCACAACTTATCTACAGCGCAAGCGAAACGGACGCCAACATGCTTTGGGCCACCCGCTTCTTTGCTCCTGATCCATTCATCTTCATCAAGAAGGGTAGGAAGACGTATCTGGTCATGAATGACCTGGAAATCGATCGCGCCAAAAGCCAGGCAAGCGTAGAAAACGTGCTGTCTTACTCCGAATACGCCAGGCGATGGCAGCAGCGCGGAATCCAGTTTCCGCCCGCAGCAGAAGTACTGGTCGAGGTATTTAAGGATCTGCAGATCCAAACCGTGGAAGTTCCGTCAACGTTTCCGCTTGGCCTCGCCGATCGGCTCCGGAATTTGGGCATCAAGGTCAATGCCAAGGCGGATCCATTCTGGCCGCAACGAGAGATTAAAACGGAACAAGAAGTCGGCTTTATCAGCGAATCGCTGAGAGCTGCGGAACGGGGCATGGAAGCAGGAATTGCTGCGGTGCGGCGCAGCGAGATCCGAAAAAATGGGTACCTGTATTTTGATGGAACGCCTTTGACCTCGGAGATCCTCAAACGGATTATCAACACGACAATAATGGCCGAGGGATACGTGCCGAGTCACACCATTGTCTCCTCTGGCGATCAATGTGTGGACCCGCACAATCAAGGCGCTGGACCCATTCGCGCAAACACCTCCATTATTATGGATATTTTTCCCCGCTCACAAAAGACGGGCTACTTCGGCGATATCACACGTACGGTCGTTCGCGGACGCGCGTCTGACCGATTAAGACACGCCTACCACTGCGTCGAGAACGGACAGGAGATCGCATTCCGGCGCATCCGGCATGGCGCCAATGCCTACGATATTCATAACGAAATCCTGAATTACTTCAAAACCGAAGGCTTTGAAACAGGCGCGATGAAGGGACGAATGCAAGGCTTTTTCCACGGCACCGGCCACGGTCTTGGCCTCGACATTCACGAGGCGCCATCGTTTGGGTTGCGCAGCAAGAATGCCCTGCGCCGCGGAAACGTCGTCACCGTGGAGCCGGGACTCTATTATGAAGAAATGGGGGGCGTCCGGTTAGAAGACGTGGTCATTGTGACCAAGGCTGGATGCAAGAACCTCGTCGGAATTCCCAAGGTTCTTGAAGTTTAGTTGGGCACGTATTTATACTGCCGAGTTCCTGGAAGGAGCGCTAGATGCGCGTGCGGTTTTGGGGAGTTCGCGGCTCGACTCCGACACCACAAAAAGAAAATATGGAGTATGGTGGAAATACCTCGTGCATTGAAATCCGAACCGACACAAATCAAATTTTGATTTTCGACGGCGGAACCGGCATCCGCAACCTCGGCAATGAACTTCAGCAAGAACACGGCGACAAGCCGATCAGCGCACACATCTTCTTCAGCCATTTCCATCTCGACCACATTCAAGGAGTTCCATTTTTTCGCCCGCTCTACAGTCCGCGAAACCATTTCACATTTTATTTCGCGGGCCGCCGCGACGCGAATCTCGTCATGGACGCCTTGGCGGGGATGATGGCAAATCCGTATTTCCCTGTCGACATGTCCAAGCTGCCGTGTTCTCGCGAATATGTCGATCTGGTGGAGGGAACATTTACGGTCGCCGATACCAGGATTCTCGTCCTACCGTTAAATCATCCGCAGGGTTGTGTCGGCTACCGGGTCATGCAGAACGGCAAGGTGATTTCATACTGTACTGACGTAGAGCACGGCGTTGGATGGAGCGACCGGAATATCTTGATGCTGGCGAAAGATTCCGATTTTTTCATCGTCGATGCTCAGTACACGCCTGAAGAATTGCCCGATCACATCGGATGGGGACACGGCAGTTGGAAACAGGCCATCGAGATCGGAATCGAAGCCAAAGTGAAGCGTATTGCTCTCTACCACCATGACCCATACCACGAAGATTCCGATGTCGAAAAGATATTGGATACCGCGAGCAAACTCTATCCGAACGTGATTGCCGCGCGCGAAGGTCTCGAGGTTAGTGTGTAGTAAACTGGCGTGAGGGAACCGGCCAATAAAACGGTCGGGTCCCGACGCTAAAAAGATGCCAGTACAATTCCGCGATTATTACGAGAGCCTTGGCGTCCCGCGTTCCGCGAAGGAAGCAGAAATCAAAAAGGCATACCGGAGGCTCGCTCGCAAATACCACCCGGATTTGAACCCACACAACAAACAGGCCGAAGAAAAGTTCAAGGAGATTCAGGAGGCCTACGAAGTTCTAAGCGACGCCGATAAGCGCCGAAAATACGACCAGCTCGGAGGGAATTGGAAGAACGGCGCCGATTTCACGCCCCCCCCAAACTGGGGCGGATTCCAAGGCACCATCAACATGGACGATCTCTTCAGCCGTGCAGGACAACAACGCGGCAGCGCGTTCAGCGATTTCTTTGAAATGTTATTTGGCGGTATGGGAGGCATGGGCGGATTCGGTGGTACTAGCGGCGGGCCGGGCAGGGGAACACGCTCGCGTTCGGGCACACGCGTGCCGAAAGGTGAGGCTGAAACCGAACTCGTTCTTCCTCTGGAAGACATGCATCGCGGAAGCTTGCGCAAATTAACGGTTCGACTCGGAAACGCCGAAAAGACAATCGATATCCGCATCCCTCCCGGGGCACGCAACGACAGCAAGATTCGAATTCCGGGCGGCGGCCCAACTGGTGGCGATCTCTACGTACGCTTGCGCCAGCAACCACACTCGCAGTTCACGGTGAATGGCGATGACACTGAAGCTGAGATCGCGATAACACCTTGGGAAGCCGCTTTGGGGAGCACCATTCAAGTTCCAACACTCGACGGAAAGGCCGACATTCGCGTTCCGCCCGGCGGGGCATCGGGCCAACGGATCCGGCTGAGGGGCCAAGGTTTAAATATACGCGGTGGCGGACGCGGCGATCACTACGTGCGTTTGAAGATTGTCGTGCCAAGAGAACTCACGGATGCGGAGAAGAAATTGTTCCAGGAACTGTCGCGCGTGTCAGATTTCAAGCCCCGAAACGGCAACTTCTAAAGTTTGAATGGCAAATCCACAATCACTGCCGGCAATGCTTTCTCGTTGCTGACTACTTCAACCTCGCTGCCGGAACCATAGGCCGCCCTGGTAACGAATCCGAGGGCGATCGGCTTGTTGAGTCCGGGCGAGAACAATGTGGTTGTCAGATAACCGACTTCGCGTCCTCCTTTGCGGATCGGACTCTTCAGCTTAGGCAACTCGCCTCCTGATAGTGTTAATCCGACGAACCGCCGGTTGACATGGCCGATGTATTTCACTTTAGCCACAACTTCTTGACCAA
>Ga0209470_1000097_pt1 | contig 61464 bp, 58 predicted proteins | sample GraSoiAngelo_125_FD_185882 | JGI IMG/M metagenome (GOLD analysis project Ga0209470, IMG submission 185882) | Grasslands soil microbial communities from the Angelo Coastal Reserve, California, USA - 14_0927_05_40cm (SPAdes) (version 2) | ecosystem: Environmental > Terrestrial > Soil > Grasslands ... | reverse complement strand
TCAAAACCCGTGGGATGCGGCCGTAAATGAGGATCCTCCGAGTCCTCCTGTGTGCCGTCCTCGTATTCACCGCGCTGAGCGCCGCCGTTGCGGCCGACCTCTTCCTCGTCGAGGACTGGTCGAAGATTCCTGTCGGCACCACGGGCATCCCCCCCGGCTGGAAGGGGCAGGACTGGGGCAGCCCCTCGTACGATCTGGCCCTCGTCGAGGACGAGGGCCAGCACGTGCTCCGTCTCCGGAGCAAGGACGACAGCTCGACGATCGCGAAGGACATCAAGGGCAAGATCAACCTCAAGGAGACGCCCATGCTCGAATGGGCCTGGAAGTCGACGGTCCTCCCCACGGGCGGAAACTCCTGTCGGAAGGCCACCGACGATCAGGCCGGACAGCTCTTCGTGGTGTGGCCGCGCTTCCCGGAGGCCTTGCGCTCGCGGATCATCGGCTACGTGTGGGACACCACGCAGCCCGTCGGCACGATCTGCAAGAGCGAGAAGACCGGGACGGTGACGTACGTCGTGGTCCGTTCGGGCACGGCCGACGCCGGCAAGTGGTTCACCGAGCGCCGCAACGTCGCCGAGGACTTCAAGAAGATCTACGGTGACGCCCCGGACATCCCTGCGGCCGTCTCACTCTCGATCGACTCGAACGACACCCACACCTCGTCGGAAGCGTTCTTCGGCAAGATCCTCTTCCGCGGGCCCTGACGACCTCGACCACGCCGCCAACCAGCCAGGCTTGGCACGCGACCTGCCAGGGACTGAACGAGCGGGTCACGATTGCCTGATCGCGGGCGCCGCGCCCGTGCCGATCGAGGCCAATACCGCCGCCGGCGGCAACACTGACCGCCCACGCGCGATCGACGCGACCGGGAACTGGTCGGCGCGCAGGACGTCGTGGGCGGTCAAGATCGCCCGGGGCGTGGCCGATAACAGGGGCAGGAGGGCACGAGCCCATGAATGCCGCGATCGAGATCATCCCCGTCAAGGCGCTGTTCACGGAGGCGCTGCGGGAGAGCTTCGACGACCTCGACATTGCCGACAAGGGCGCGATGGGCTACCTGGCCGACCTCCTCGCCCGCTTCGCGGCGACCACCGAGATGCTGCCGGAGGGCGTCACGGGCGAGCGGCTCCAGTCGATCGCCGAGCGGATGGCGGAAATTCAACGCTCGTGGTCGATCGATGCCGAGCAGTTCGATCCCGCGCGCGAGCTCCAGATTCGCCGGGCGCTCGCCGACTACACGCTGTTCATGAGTGGGTTCTTCTGGGAAGCCGTCAAGGAACGCTCGGTCACGCGTCACTACGTGCGTGAGGGCAAGCGGGCCTACCGGTTCCTGGCCGAATACCATCGGGCACAGGGTCAACCCGACGCCGCGCTGTATCAGACACTCAGCGCCCGCTTCGAGACCTACGCCGCCGTCATCAGCTACATGCGGGACGTCCACCTCGGCGCCGAGTTCGCGCCGTGGCCGCATCCCGTGTTCGCCCGGATCATTCAGTAGCACCCGCTCACGAATCGTCGCGCCAGGCCAATCACAGCGGCCGCCGACGCCCGCGCCCGTCGCTCACGCGTTGGAAGCCAAGGACGTCAGCGTCGACGCGGTCTCGTCGAGAGCTCGAGAGACGGGGGACGCTCAGTCCGGTTGCTCGTTGAGCACGCGCAGCCGCCAGGCGCCATCGATGGTCTCGAGCACGGTCAGCGCAGCGTAGTCCTGGCCGAACGCGAGCAGGCGCGCGAGGGGCAGACCGAGCGCGCGACAGAGGATCGCGCGATTCGTGCCGCCGTGGGCGACGATGGCAATCGATTGCGCATGGTGTTTCGTCACGATGGCGGCCACGGCGGGCCACACCCGTGCGACGAGATCCGGGACGCTTTCTCCACCGGGAAAGGGGAACTCACCGATCTGCGCCATCCATTTCTCGAACGCCTGGGGCTCACGCTCCGCGATCTCGGCGCCGGTCAGGCCGTCCCAGCGGCCCATGTCCATCTCACGCAACGCGGGCACGACGGTGGGAACGAGGCCATGGGCCGCGCCGATGATCGTGCCGGTCACGCGGGCTCGGCTGAGATCGCTCGTGTAGATCGCGGTCAGGGGAACCTGACCGAGACGAGCGGCCTGGATGCGCGACTGGGACTCCCCACGCGGTGAGAGCGCCACGTCGAGATGCCCGATGAAGCGCCGCGTCTGGGCGCCCATCACCTCGCCGTGGCGGAGCAGGTAGATCAGCGTGGCACGTGCGTCCACGCGGAAACGGTCAGGAGCACCGCCAGCTCGGTCAGCTCGACGGCGGCACCGAGAACGTCGCCGGTCACGCCGCCCAGGCGCGTGGTCATGAAGCGCGCGACGGCCACGCTCGTGAGTCCGGCGACCACGACCGCCGCGATGCCCGCGACGCCCAGCACAGCGACGGAGACGACGACCGCGCACCCGAGCGCGACGGCCACGGCTCGCGGCGTCACATCCGCCTGGAACCGGGCGCCCTGCCCCTCGCTCCGAGCCGAGGGAAACCACCGGGCGAGAAGGGCCGGCATCGCGCGCGCCACGCAGGGCGCCGTCAGCAACGCTCGCCAGCGTGGCGTCGACGCCAGCTCTGCGACGGCCGCGAGCTCCAGCAGCAGGAACAAGATCAATCCGATGGCGCCGAAGGCGCCGATACGGCTGTCGCGCATGATCATCAGCCGCTGCGAGGGATCGTGGCCGCCGAGCGCGTCCAGGCAGTCGGCGAGCCCATCCAGATGGAGTCCACCGGTCATCAACTTCCACGTGGTCACGGTCAACAGCGCGGCGAGCAGCATCGGGAAGGCCCACGCGACGAGACGGTCGACGAGGACGAGGACGCCGCCGATCAGGAGTCCGATCGCAGGGAACCAGGCCACGGCCCGACCGGGCGCCGCGCCAACGGTGGTGCGCCGGCCACCGACGGGAACAATGGTCAGGTAGCGGGCGGCCTCCAGGGCGCCCTTCACGGGGACTCTCGCACGTTTGGCTTGACGACCGCCGTGACCCGGCGCACGCTAGGCGGCATCACGGCCTCACACGGCCGATCGTTCGCCCGGGACAGCTGCGAAGTTATGAAAAACATTTCCTACCTCACCGCGAGGATACGCGCATGAGCCTGACCAGCGTGGTCGAAAAGTGGGTCGACGAAGTCGCCGCACTCACCCAGCCTTCCCGGACAATCTGGTGCGATGGGTCCAAGACCGAATACGACGGCCTCGTCGAGGCGATGCTCCGAGACAGCACGTTGTTGCCGTTGAATAGCCGCACGTATCCCAATTGCTACCTGCACCGCAGCCATCCTCAGGACGTCGCCCGCACCGAGCAGCTCACCTACATCTGCGCGCGGGAGCGTGAGGGCGCGGGGCCGACCAACAACTGGATGTCGCCGTCGGACGCGAAGGCCAAGGCCACACCGTGGTTCCGCGGGAGCATGCGCTCGCGCACCATGTACGTCATCCCGTATCTGATGGGGCCGGCCGGCTCGGCGATGAGCCGCGCGGGTGTGATGGTCACCGACAGCGCATACGTCGTGGCCAGCATGCACCTCATGACGCGCGTCGGCTCGGTCGCGACCCAGCACATGCGGGCCGACGACGACTTCATCGCCGGGCTGCACTCGATCGGCGATCTCTCGCCCGACCGTCGACTCATCCTCCACTTTCCCGAGGAGAAGCTGATCTGGAGCGTGGGCTCCGGCTATGGCGGCAACGCGTTGCTCGGCAAGAAGTGCCACGCGCTTCGGATCGGCTCCTCGCAAGCGCGGCAGGAGGGCTGGCTGGCCGAGCACATGCTCATCATCGGCGTCGAAGACCCGGAAGGCCGCGTCACCTATCTGGCGGCGGCCATGCCGAGCGCATCCGGCAAGACGAACCTGGCCATGGTCGTCTCGTCGCTGCCGGGTTGGCGAGCGTGGACGCTCGGCGACGACATCGCCTGGATGTGGGTGGACGCCCAGGGCCAACTGCGCGCCATCAATCCGGAGCGCGGCTTCTTCGGTGTCGCGCCGAACACCAGCCCCAAGACGAATCCCAATGGCACCGCGATGGTGCGCTCGAACACGATCTTCACCAACGTCGCGCTGACGCCGTCGGGCGAGCCGTGGTGGGAAGGCCTCACGCCCGAGCCGCCGGCGGGACTCGTGGACTGGCAGGGACGCCCGTGGCAACCGGCGAGTGGACCGGCGGCGCATCCCAACTCGCGGTTCACCGTGCTCGCGTCGCAGTGCCCGTCGATCGCGCCCAACTGGGAGGACCCGCAGGGCGTGCCCATCTCGGGGTTGATCTTCGGCTCACGGCGCTCGGCGGTGATCTCGCTCGTGTTCGAGGCGTTCGACTGGACCCACGGCGTCTTCCTCGGCTCGGCCATGAGCACCGAGACGACCGCCGCCATCACGGGGAAGGTCGGTGTCGTGCGCCGCGATCCCATGGCGATGTTGCCGTTCTGTGGTTACAACATGGCCGACTACTTCTCTCACTGGCTGGGCATCGGCCAACGTCTCGCCAAGCCACCCAAGATCTTCCGGGTGAACTGGTTCCGGCGTGGGCCTGACGGCTCGTTCCTCTGGCCGGGATACGGCGAGAACATGCGCGTCCTCAAGTGGATGGTGGAGCGCATCCGCGGGACCGCGCGCGCGGCGGAAACACCGATCGGTTCGATTCCGGCTCCGGGGAGCCTCGACCTGCAGGGGCTCACGATGCCGGCGGATCGCCTGGCGCGCGCGCTCAACGTGGATTCGGCCGAGTGGTTGAGCGCGCTCGACGATCTCGACGAGTTCTACGGCCAGTTCGGAGGGCGTCTGCCCGAGACCATCTCGAAGACCCTCTCCCAGACGCGCCGCAAGCTCGGCGCGCACTGACGGGAGCCGTCTAGCGGCGAACGACGCTGGCCACGGTTCGACACAGCTCCCAGGGATCGATAGGTTTCCTGAGATGAGCCTGGAACCCGGCCGACAGCGTCCGGTGCGGACCGTGCTCGTCGCCGTAGGCGGTGAGGGCGATGGCCGGAACGTTTCCGCCGTCGTCCGCGCTCCGCGCACGAACCTGCTCGACCAACCAATAGCCGTCATTGGTCGGCATCGCGATGTCGGTCACGATCGCGTCCGGAGTGACCCGCTGGAGGATTCGCAACGCCTCGCGGGCCGACCCCACGGCGGTGGCGAGTGCTCCACAGTACTCGAGCACGGTCTTCAAGAGCGCGCGCGAATCCCGGTCGTCGTCCACGATGAGCACGTGGACACCGATGAGCGCATCGGTCGGAAGCTGATCACTCCGGCCCACGACGTGTCCCCGCCCCATGCAACCGTGCTGCCGGAAGTTCCATTCCAGCGCCGATCATCGGGCCGCCGCTGGGCGAGCCCGGCCAGGGTTGCTGCGACGGTCGATTAGCCGCTCACGAGACTGGAGATCAGCCGGCACAGCATCCACGGGTCGAGGGGCATCGCGATGAAGGCATCGAACCCCGCCGCCCGGGCTTGATCTTCGGTCACGCCACTGCCGGCCGTCGCGACGGCGACGACGGGAATGACACCGCCGGCCTCAGGCTTCAGCGTCCTGACGTGGCGGACGACCTTCATCGTTGCGCCTTTCGGGCGTACGCGCACCACCAGCACGTTCGCCTTCACCACCTCCATGACCTCGAGCGCTTCGGCCGGCGACCCGACCTCGGTCACGAGCGCGCCACAGTAGCGGAGGATGGCCGCGACGATCTCACGGCCACCGGCGTCGGAATCGACGACGAGCAGATGAAGGCCATTGAGAGAATCTACCGAGTAAAAACCGCCTCGTGCCATGCCGTCTGATTTTTGCAAGGGCGCTGCCAGTCCGAGGCAGTCTACACGGGATAGACACCGTTGCGCCGCGCCGGGAATTCGTGGGCTTTCGTCTCCGCGTACGCTAGACGCTTGATGAGTTCCGCCCGGAGGGCGTTGCCGGCCACGATGTCGTCGACCAGCATCTCGGAGGCGAGCTTGTAGATGTCCACGTCTTCGGCGTACTCGTCGCGCTTCTGCTTCACGTACGCGGCGCGCTCACCTTCTGGCAGCTCCATGATCTTGTTGTAGTACACCGCGTTCACGGCGGGTTCCGGGCCCATGATGGCGATCTGGCCCTGGGGCAGGCTGAGCGCGGCGTCGGGTTCGAAGGCGGGGCCGCACATCGCGTACAACCCGGCGCCGTAGCACTTGCGGACGACGACGGAGATCTTGGGCACCGTCGCCTGCGACGTGGCGAAGACCATCTTGGCGCCGTGACGGATGATGCCCTCGCGCTCGACCTTGGTGCCGACCATGAAGCCGGCGACGTCGGCGAGGTACACGAGCGGCACGTTGAACGCGTTGCACAGCCAGATGAAGCGCGCCGCCTTGTCCGAGGAATCGACGAACAGCACCCCGCCCTTGACCTTCGGCTGGTTCGCGACGATGCCGATCGTCCGGCCCCCGATCCGCGCGAAGCCGCTGATGATTTCCTGGGCGAAGAGCCGCTTCAGCTCCAACCACGAGCCCGCGTCGATCACCCGGTCGATCACTTCGTACATGTCGAACCACTTCCGCTGGTCGTACGGCACGATCTCGTCGATCGCGCGCCCGGGCTTCGGGTCGGCCGGTTGCGCGCGGGCGGGGAGCTCGCGATACGACGACGGCATGTAGCTCAGGTACTGCTTGGCGATCTCGATGGCCTCCTCGTCGGAGCCGGCCAGGATGTCACCGCAGCCGGACACCGTGCAGTGCATGCGCGCACCGCCGAGATCCTCCAGCGTGGTCTTCTCGCCGATCGCCATCTCCACCATGCGCGGGCTGCCGACGTAGAGCGAGGCCTTGCCGTCGACCATGATGACGACGTCGGTGAGCGCAGGGAGATAGGCCGACCCGGCCGGTGACGGCCCGAAGAGAATGCAGACCTGCGGCACGACGCCCGAAAGCTGAACTTCGTTGTAGAAGATCCGCCCCGCGTGGAACCGGCCGGGAAAGATCCGGATCTGCTCGGAGATCCGCCCCCCGGCGGCGTCCACCATATAAAGGAGGGGGATGTTCAGCCGGGCGGCCTTCTCCTGGATGCGAATGATCTTCTGGACCGTCTTCTCGCCCCACGAGCCGGCCTTGACCGTGTAGTCGTTGGCCATGATGCAGACGGGGCGGCCGCCCACGCGACCGACGCCGGTGACGACGCCGTCGGCCGGTGTGTCCGCCTCCTGGGAACGGGCGAACAGCCAGTCCTCCTCGAAATCACTGCCGGGATCGAGCAGGCGCTTGAGCCGCTCACGGACGAAGAGCTTGCCCTCGGCCTTCAGCTTGTCGCGATATTTGACGTGCCCCTGCTCGATGCGGGCCCGTTCCTGCTGGTAGCGCTCCTCGCCCGCGCTCACGGTCGGCGGGTCGGGTTGGCGTTGGCCCACACGACGATGATCAGGACACCGTCGGCGTGCTTGGGGCCACCGATGACGGCGGGATTTCCCGACGCCGCCTGGATGCTGGTGTTCACCTCGGCGCGACCGTTACGCTCGAGTCGCACCCGCAACCTCACCGAGTTCCCGTCCACGCCTTCCGGCGTGACCTCGAGCTGGCGCTCCCCGGGCACCGGCCAGCGCTGCGTCGCGCCGACGGGCACTTCGGCCCGATACCGCTCGAGCGAGGTGTACTCCTGATAGCGGAAGAGCTGGCGCAGGCGCGGAAGGAACTGCGCGAGTCGATCGTCGACCTCCGGAGGCGCCGCGCGCGTGGCCAACGAGGGTGGGCCATCGGTGGCGAGGAGGACGCGACACCCGAACCGCACGACCTGCTGGGCGTGGGCGACGAGGGGCACGCCGAGGAGGCCGAGCGCGAGGACGACGATCAGGAGACGTCCGAGGATGTCGCGCAGACGCTTCCGCGCATTGTGCAGTCGGGACATGACCGTTCCCATCGGAATGTCGAGCACCTCAGCGATCTCGCGGTACGAGAGACCTTCGAGATCGCTCAACATGATAATCGCGCGATGATGCTCCGGCAAAGCATCGAGGCCGCGCCGGATGCGCTCGCGCTGTTCGGCTCGCGACGCCGCGGCGTCGGGTCCTCCGCCCGGTTCCACCAGCACCCGATCCCAGTCTTCCTCGGGCACGGCCTCGGTTCCGAGCGCCCGGCCACGGGACGATCGCTGCCGCGCGCGATCGGTCGCCACGTTGATGACGATGCGGAACAACCACGTGTAGAACGCCGACTGGCCGCGGAACGAGGGGAGCGCCTGCCAGGCCCGGATGAACGCGTCCTGTGCGACGTCCCAGGCTTCCTCGCGGTCGCGCAGATAGTTGTAGGCGAGCCGCCAGACCCGCTCGCGATACTTCTCCACCAGCGGCTCGAAGGCAGCGACATCGCCGTTTCGGCATCGTTCAACCAGCGTCTGATCGTCAGTATCCACGGGGCGTTCGTTGGCCACCCCGCCGTCCCATGTTGGACGCCGAGGTGAGCGGACCGATTCACTCGTGTCGGGCCAGCGGCCCTTTCTTCACCGGTGTGCAGCGTGGTGCAGGGTTCATCGACGCGAGCCACGCCGGCCCGGCGCTTGCCGACCACGCGCCGGGCGAGGCACCGGTGAGCCGGCCCGTCGAGGCGGCTGACGCGCGTCGTTCATCGTGAGGAGCGCGTCGATGCCCAGCACATAACTCTCCGGTCCGAAGCCCGAGATTTGCCCCCGGCTCACGGCCGCGATCACCGAATGCCGGCGGAATTCCTCGCGGCCGTGGATGTTGGAGAGGTGGACCTCGACGACCGGGACCCGGATGGCCGCGACGGCATCGCGCAACGCAATCGAATAGTGCGTGAACGCGCCCGGGTTGAACACCACGCCGCCGTAGCCCTCGCGCTCGGCCCCCTGCAGCCACGTGACCAGTTGCCCTTCGAGGTTCGACTGGCGGCAATCGACGACGACGCCGCGCCGCAGACCATGCTGGCGCAGCGCTCGGTCGACCTCGGGCAATGACACAGAGCCGTACACGGCGGGCTCACGCGTGCCGAGCAGGTTGAGGTTGGGGCCGTGCAACACCAGCAAGCGCTTCATGCCCGGGAGGATATCTCAGGGACGGTGGCCGCCGCCAAATTCACCGAGCGTCCAGTCGGCGGCGGCGAAGAGCACGAGCCCGGCGAAGACCGTCCACGCCAGCGCCGCGCTGCCCTCGCGATTCACCTCGGGAATGAGATCGGAGGCCGCCACGTACACGGTCACGCCCGCGGACAGCGCCAGCGCGATGGCGAGATGCGCCCCGGCCAGGAGCGTCGTGAGGACGGCGCCCACGATGGTGCAGGCCCCCAGCGCGAGTCCGGCGCCGATGGCGGCGGTCCGCGAGCGACCGCTGGCGAGCACGATCGACGCGATGGTGAATCCCTCGGGCAGCTTGTGGATCAGCACGGCCAGGAACAGGACGGCGCCGAGTGACGGCGCGATCATGAACCCGGCCGCGATGGCCACACCGTCGAAGAGCGTGTGGACGCCGAGACCGAGGATGGCCAGATAGCCGGCCGACGGCCGCAAGAAGGCGTCGGCGTGCGTCTCTTCACCGAAATGGAAATGCGGCGCGATGGCGTGCTCGAACAGGTGCACCCCGAAGTAGCCGACGAGCACGAAGAGGAACGCGTGCGGTGCCTGCATGCTCTCCGGCAGCATGCGCACGAACGCGGCGGCCAGCATGAAGCCGGCGCCGGCGGCGACGAAGTAACGGAGCGGCGCCCGTCCACGCTGGTGGGCCTTCGTGACGAACGCCGCGCCGGCCACGTCGGCGGCAGCCGCGACGGCCACAAAAACCCACTGTGCTAACATGGTGGGCTGGAGCATAGCATGGCGCTCATCACTGGAACCCGGCTGCTCGGAGAGATTCTGGTCGCCGACGGCGTCACGACGCCGGAGATGATCACGGCCGCTCTCACTCGGATGCAGACCACGGGCGAGCGGCTGGGCGAGGCGCTGGTGGCCCTCGGCGCCGTGACCAAGGACGACGTGCTCAAAGCCTTGGCGGTCCAGAACAATTTGCCCTACCTCTTCCGTGGCGAGTTGCCCTCTCCGCTGCCGGTGGTCAAAAACCTGTCGCCCAAATATCTGCGCCAGTACGTCGTGTGCCCGATTGCCGTCGAGGGCGGATTGCTCACGGTCGCGACCGCCGATCCGCTCAATCCGATGATCGTCGACGACCTTCGCCAGTCCACCGGCCTGGACGTCCGCATCGTGGTGAGCCCGGGGGAAGGCATCCTGGAGGCGATCGACCGCACCTACGACGGCGCGGCCACGCCGCTTCAGCGCATCGTGGAAGGCCTCGAGGAAGAGCGCGGCCCTGAGGGCGAGGAAGACGTCAACCACCTGCGCGACATGGCGTTCGAAGCGCCGGTCATCCGGTTGGTCAACCTCCTCGTCGAGAGCGCCATCGCTGCCGAGGCTTCCGACATCCACATCGAGCCGTTCGAGGACACGCTGCGCGTCCGCTACCGGATCGACGGCATCCTGTTCGACCAGGAGTCGCCGCCGCGGCGCCTGCGGGACGCGGTCACCTCGCGCATCAAGCTGATGGCCGAGATGAACATCGCCGAGCGGCGGCTGCCTCAGGACGGACGGATCCGCGTCTCGCTGCACGGCCGGCGCGTGGACATCCGCGTCTCCACGATCCCGACCGTGCATGGTGAATCGATCGTCATGCGACTCCTCGATCGGGCCAGCGTGTTCCTGCCGCTGGAGAAGCTCGGCTTCGGCTCCGACACGCTGAAGCATTTCGAGGCGCTCATCCAGCGGCCGCACGGCATCCTGCTGGTAACCGGTCCCACCGGCTCCGGCAAGACCACCACGCTCTACGCGGCGCTCGAGAAGATCAACTCGCCCGACCGCAAGATCCTCACCATCGAGGATCCCGTCGAATACCAGCTGAAGGGCGTGAATCAGATCCCGGTGAAGCCGAAGATCGGGCTGTCCTTCGCCACCGGCCTGCGGCACATCGTCCGCCAGGACCCCGACGTCATCCTGGTCGGCGAGATCCGCGACCTGGAGACGGTCGACATCGCCATCCAGGCCGCCCTCACCGGACACATGGTCTTCTCCACGCTGCACACCAACGACGCCCCGGGCGCCATTCCGCGACTGCAAGACATGGGCGCCGAGCCGTATCTGATCGCCTCCGTGCTGGAGGGCGTGCTCGCCCAGCGGCTCGTGCGGCGGATCTGCCAGGCCTGCCGGGCCCCGGAAACCCCGTCGGCGGCCGACATCGAGGCCCTGGGCGTGGAAGCTCCGCCCGGCGTGACGCTCTATCGCGGCCTCGGGTGCGACGAGTGTCGCAACACCGGGTACCGCGGCCGAACCGCCATCTACGAGTTGTTCACGATCACCGAGGACGTTCGCAGTCTCATTCTCAGGCGCGCGTCGAGCCGCGAGATCCGTCGCTTGGCCGTCGAGGCCGGCATGACGACGCTGCGCATGGACGGCTGGTCGAGAGCCTGCGAAGGCGTCACCACCGTCGAGGAAGTGCTGCGAGTCACGCAGGAAGACGCCTGAGCCGCTGATGCCGGTCTTCATGTATCGGGCCGCCGACCGGCGGGGTCAAACCATCGACGGCGTCATGGAAGCCCCCGATGCGCGCGCCGTCATCGAGCGGCTTCACCGCGAGGCCTACTATCCCATTCGAGTCGCCGCGCACGCGGAGCGGCAAGGCTGGCTCAGCGCGCCCGCCTCGGGACGCGTCCGGCAGCGCGACCTCCTCGCCTTCACCCAGCAGCTGGCCACGTTGTTCGAAGCCGGCGTCCCGCTCGACCGCGCGCTCGCCATCCTCGAAGACCTGGCGCTGGGGCCACGGCTGCGCGTCATCGTCTCCGACCTCTTGCGCAGCGTCCGAGGCGGCGCCTCGTTGTCGGAAGCGCTGGCCAAGCATCATCCGCGACCGTTCTCACGCCTCTACATCAACATGGTGCGCGCGGGTGAGAAGGGCGGCGTCCTCGAGGTCACGCTGCGCCGGCTCGCCGAGTTCCTCGAATCGAGAGCGGCGTTCACCGAGGCCATCCTCTCGGCGCTGGCCTATCCGCTGGTGGTCACGGCCGTGGGAGGCGCCGCCGTCGTCTTCCTGCTGACGTTCGTCATCCCCCGCTTCGCCACGATCTTCTCGGATCTCAAACAGGCGATCCCGCTCCCCACGCAGATCCTCATGGCCGTCAGCAGCACGCTGCGCGAGTACTGGTGGGTGGGCGCGATCGTCATCTTCGCCGGTATCTTCGCCTGGCGGGTCTGGACGCGCAGCCCGGAGGGACGGCTCCAGTGGGACCGCACGCTCCTCGGCATGCCGCACGTCGGCTCGCTCGTCATGAAGATCGAGGCGGCGCGGTTCGCACGCACGCTCGGCACGATGCTGAAGAGCGGCGTGCCCGTGCTCGGCGCGCTGGCAGTCGTGGGCGACATGATGTCGAACCAGGTCGTCGGCCGCGCCGTCGATCGACTCGGGGAAACCGTCAAGCGCGGCGGAACGCTGGCCAGCGGACTGGCCGAGCACGCGAACTTTCCCCCGCTGGCCGTGCACATGGTTCGCGTCGGTGAGGAAACCGGGCGTCTCGAGGAGATGCTCCTCAAGACCGCGGAGACGTTCGAGACCGACGTGCGGACCGAGCTCAAGCGCCTGATCGGTCTGCTCGAGCCCGCGATCATCCTGCTCATGGGGGTACTCGTGGCCTTCATCGTCGTGGCGATGCTGATGGCGATCTTCTCGATCAACGAGATACCACTGTAATGGGCATGGGTGCCCGGATGACTGAACAGGGCGCGGGCCCCCGGGCCATGATTCAACAGGGCACGGGCACCCGGTCTCACGACGCGCCCGTGCCCCGCCGCGACCGTCCGTGGCGGTTGTTTGCTCAGCCGATCCGAGTCGCGACCCCGCGAGACTCGGTCAGCCTCCGTAACGAAGCGGGGTTCACGCTGATCGAGCTGCTCGTGGTCATCATCGTTCTCGGCTTGCTCGTCGGCCTGGTGGGGCCTCGTCTCTTCGGCCGCGTCGGCCAGTCCAAGCAGGCAGCGGCGCGAGCCCAGATCGAGCTGCTCGGCGCCGGCCTCGACGGCTATCGGTTGGACGTCGGGAAGTATCCGGATGGCGCCCAGGGGCTGGACGCGCTCCAGCGCAACCCCAACGTGCCCAACTGGAACGGGCCCTACCTCAAGAAGGAAGTGCCCAAGGACCCGTGGGGCAATCCGTACCGGTATCGCTGCTGCCCCGGGCAGCACGGCGAATACGACCTGTGGTCGGAGGGCGGCGACGGCGCACCGGGCGGCGAAGGTGAGAACGCCGATGTGACGTCATGGTCTCAAAGGTAAACGCGCGCGGCTTTACCCTCATCGAGCTGGTTGTCACCCTGCTGGTGCTGGCCATCGCCGTGGCTGTCGTGACACCGACCATCGGTCGAAGCACGGAGAACCTGAGGGCACGGGCCCAGGTCGCCCGCCTCACCGCGATGTTGCGGCATGCGCGCGAGCAGGCCATCACGACGCGCCGGACTCACGCGCTCGTCGTGGACCCGGCCGCTCACCGCCTGACCATCATGGCCGGCGAGGACGTCACCGCGACGCGAACGCTCCCGGCCGATGTCATGATCGAGGCGTTTCCGCCCCCGGCGCTGACGGTACGCTTCGAGCCCTACGGCGTGTCGAACGGCGGTGATTTCCGCGTGCAGTCAGGGCCCGTGCGCTATCGGGTGGTCGTGGACGGCCTCACCGGGCGCGTGAAGGTCGACCGAGAATGAAGCGCGCCGACGCCGGCTTCACGTTGCTCGAGGTCATCGTGGCCCTCGCCATCTTGAGCCTGGCCGTCGTCGCCGCCATTCAGGGCTTCGCCCAGGGTCTGCGTCTGCTGAAGCTCGCTGGCGACCATCAGCGTGCGATGCTGCTCGCCGACGAGAAGGCGCGTGAGGTCGTCGACCCCGAGGAGGGGCGCGAGCAGGGGACCGAGGGCAACTTCCGCTGGGAGCGGCAGACGACCGTGATCCCCGCCCCCGATCTGGTCCCCACGGTCGGCGTTCCGCGCTGGCGCATATACGAGATCGACGTGAGGGTATTCTGGGACGAGCGACGTCAGGTCGAAGTCAACATGCTGCGTACGATGCCGCTCACGGTCGTGGCCACCACACCGACGACGCCGACCCCTGGCTCGCGCCCAGCGACACCGGGGACGCCGCCAGTGCCGGCGCCACGCTGATGCGCCGTCGCAGCGAACGCGGCTTCACGCTGCTGGAGTTGATCATTGCCCTGTCCATCGTGGGCGCCCTGCTCATCGTCGCCTTCGGCGGCTTGCGCGTCGGCATCGCCGCGTGGGGTCAAGGCGAGAACCGGGCCGAGGCCCACGCCCAACTTCGCGGCCTCGCGGTGACCTTGAGTCGGGCCCTCGGCTCGACCTACCCGTACCGCGCGTCCCTGGGTCAGGCGCCCGATTCGGTGCTCCTCTTCCGAGGCACCGAGTCGCGCCTCGAGTTCGTCACCCAGACGCCGCCGTTTCCGCCGCCGATTCCGGTGGCCTTCACGGCCGTCGTGCTGGCGACGGAGAATGAAAACGGCCCCGCGCTCGTCGTCAGGCAACGTGTGCTCCCCAATCGCGAGCCCTTCACCGAAGCGGCCGTCGTCCTGCGCGATACGGCAGTCCAGCAGATGGCGTTCCGTTATCTCAACGATACCGGGTCCTGGCAGGACACCTGGGACGCCGACGTGGAGAACGGCCTGCCGCGCGCCGTCCAGGCCACGATCACCACGATCCGTCAGGGCCGGACGGAAACCATGCCTCCGTTGACGGTCGCGATCAAGACGGCCATCCAATGACGACACCGGCGTCGATGACCGATCGCGGCTTCGCGCTCGTTGCCGTGCTGCTGGTGCTCGGCCTGCTCGGCCTGATCGGGGCCGAGTTCGCGTACTCGATGCGGCTCGAGGCGACCGCGGCGCGGACCTACAAGGAGGGGATTGCCGCGGCCCACCTGGCCGAGGCCGGGGTGGAGCAGGCGATCCGGGAAATCGCCGCCGACTCTGCGTTCGTCGTGGTCGACGACCAGGGGGTCATGACGTTCTACGGCCGGGACGGGAGGGCCCTGCCCCGATTGCCGCGGACGCGCGTGCCGCTCGGCACCATGGGGACCTTCTCCTATCGCCTCAGCGACGAGGAGGCCCGGCTCAACCTCAACACGTCGCCGCCCGACCGGCTCGACCAGTTGCTCCACGGCTTCGGGCTCGCCAAGTCCGACCGCGACACCATCAACGACTCGCTGCAGGACTGGCGCGATGCCAACGACGAGCACCGGTTGAATGGCGCCGAGAGCGACGACTACTACTTGAAGCTCCCCGTCCCGTACCGTGCCCACAACGCGAACCTCGAGTCGGTGTCGGAGCTCCTCCAGATCAAAGGGGTGACGCCCGAGATCTACAACGGCCGCGAGGGAAAACCGGGGCTGGCGGATCTCGTCACCGTCAAGACGCCGGGCCAGATCAACATGAACACCGCCGGCCCCGAGGTTCTGCGGGCCCAGGGCCTCTCGGACGCCGAGATCATCGACATCGTCCAGGCCCGCCGCGATGGTCCGTTCATCCAGGTGCCCGGACGCTTCGGCGGCAAGGGGCTCATGGTCAACACGCGGACGTTCCGGATCGAGGCCGAGGGCCTGGTCGACGACCAGCCGCGTGCCCGTCTGACCGCGATCGTCCAGCGCCGGCAGGACGGGAGCCGTCAGCCGATGGTGATCCTCGAGTGGTCGGGGGTCCGCTGATTCAAATTCACCGCCCAATATCTGGGCGACTTTCGTAATCACGACAAGTAGTTGCTACGCGGGACGCGTTCAGCGTAATCTGATTTTGTGATGCTTGCTCGGGCTCACTTTGCTGTTCTTCTGCTCGGCGATCGTCTCGTTGCTGCCGCAATGCAACGAGGGCGCGTCGAGGTCTTCGTCGTGAGCGCGGAGAATTCCGTCGAGGCGCTCCGCGCGGAGATCGAGCAGCGTCGCTTGCCCGTCCGCACGATCGCGCTCGCCCTGCCTCGCGCATCGGTCACCGTGAAGCCGATCGAGTTGCCCGCGCTCGGAGGCGAAGTGCGCGAGATGATCAGCTTCGAGCTCGAGCGGCACTTGCCGTTTCCGAGCGACGACGCCACGTTCGACTACCTCCTGCTTCCCGACGAGCGTAACGGCGCCACGCCGCCCGCCGGTCGTCAGGTCGTGATCGCAGCCGCCGATCGCCGCGTCGTGGAGGGCGCGCTTCGCGTCGCCGAGGAAGTGAAGCTTCGCCCCGTGTCGTTGACCGTCGCCGCTCACAACCTTCCCGCGCTGGTCGGACGTCGCCCGCGCCAGGAAAAGGTCGTGTGGATCCATCGCGCGGGCGATACGAGCGATCTCCTGTTCCTCGTCGGAGGCACGATCGCGCTGAGCCGCAATGTCGCGAGCACCGATGCCGCCACGGTGGTCGGCGAGATCCAGCGCAGCTTCACGCTCGTTCGCTGGCGCGGTTGTGACGCCGTGTGGGTGTCGGGTGACGGTCAACCCGAAGTCACCTCGGCGCTGACCGAACGCGGGATGACGGTCACCGAACCGCCGTACACGCCTCGCGCCCGCGGGCTACTTGCCGCTGTCACAGAGACGCCCCGGGGTGCACTCGACCTGGCGGTGGCCGTGGCCGCGGGTCGGCTCCGTCCGCTCGAGCTGTTGCCGGTGGCGTTGCGCCCGCGGCAGATCACGCGCGCCCAGCTCGTCACCGCCGGCTTCGCCGCGGCGACCATCCTGCTGGCCCTGGGCGCCCTGCTGGCCCCCGGCTGGCGAGAGACGCGGCGACTGGCCGACCTCAACGCGCGAATCACGCGGCTCGACACCGACGTGCGGGCGACCGAGCGCGTGCTCCAGGATCTCGAGCGGAACCGCCGGTTGCTCGCCACGATCCAGTCTCTGGAGAACAGCAGCGTCCGGCCGCTGCCCCTACTCCGCGAGCTGACCGAGCTCCTGCCGAACGACGCGTGGCTCACACTGCTCTCCGCCGACACGAAGGGCGTGGAGCTCACCGGCCAGGCCTCGGCCGCCGCCGCGCTCATCCCGCTCCTCGAGAACTCGCCACGCCTCGAGCGCGTGGAGTTCTCGTCGCCGGTCACACGCGGACGGGACAAGGAACAATTCCGGATTCGCGCGTCGTGGGAGGGTTCGCCCGGCGCGGTGGCGGCATCCGTGACGGCCCCCGCCACGCCGGCACCGGTCCCGGCTGGCATTCAGCCCCGACGTCCATCGTCGGCACCTCCCGCCGCGAGTCCCGCGCGATGATCGGCAACCTGTCGCGCCGCGAGCGGATGTTGATCGGTGCCGCCGGCGGTATCGCTGTGATCGTGCTGGGTTGGGTCGTCGTCGTTCAGCCGATCCGCGAGGGCAATCGCACCGCGAGCGAGCTGGTGCCCGTGCGCGAGCAGGTGCTGACACGCCGTCAGGATCTCGTCGGGCGGAAGGCGGCGATTATCGCCGAGCTGGAGGCGACGAACCAGCGACTGGAGAGCCTGAGCGAGCGCTTCCTTCCCGCCGGCACGCCGGCCGTGGCAGCGTCGGAGCTCCAGAAGCTGCTGAAGGGCATGGCGGCCCAGGCGTCGACCGACGTGCGCAGCGAGCGCATCCTGCCGCCGGTCGAGCGCGGCGATCTGCTCGAGATCCCCATCGAGATCGCGGTATCCGGTGAGATCCGCCAGCTCGTCGATCTGCTCGCGTTGATTGATCGCGCGCCGAAGCTCCTCGCCGTCCAGGATCTGAAGGTACGCGTGGTCAACATCACGCAGCCCAAGGAGCTCCTGGCCACCCTGACGCTCTCGGGCTTCATCCTTTCCGGGAAGCTTCGCACCTGATGTCCAAGCGATTGCTCATGCTCAACGCCCTGCTCGTCGGCGCCTCCGCCGGCCTGATCGCGTACATCGGCTGGCAGGTCGCGAGCCCAAAGACCGATACACCAGGGCGCCGAGCGTCGAGTGCGCCCGTCGCGTCGACGGCCGCCGCCCCCGCCGCCACGGACCGATCTGGCGGAGCGCTCGGCACCATTGCCAGCCGCAACCTCTTCAGCCCCGATCGCACGGAGTCGGCGTCCGCCAACGCTTCGAACGCGCTGGCGGCCCTGCCGAAGCCCAGCCTCCACGGCGTGATTCTGCGGGACGGGGCGCCGGTGGCGTACCTCGAAGACCCCATCACCAAGCGTGTCGCCGGTTACCGGGTCGGTGACTCGGTCGCCGGTGGAACGTTGCAGTCGATCAGTGAGGATCGGGTGATTCTCACGCGACCGGAGGGCCAGGTGGACGTGCGGCTCCACGATCCGAGCCGCCCGCGTCCCCAGGCACCGCCCACGCCGGGTCAGGCCGAGGCGCAACCGGGAGTCCAGCGGCCGGCGTTCCCGATTCCGCAACCAGGAGTGCCTCAACCATTTCCCGGCGCGGCGCCGCAACCCGGTTTCCAGCCGCCGGTGACAACGATGCAACCAGACCTTCAGGGACAGCAGCCGGGTCGTCGGCCGCTTCCCCCAAACCTTCTCCGCCGTGTGCCACCTGGGATGCCTGATGCGCCAAACCGCTGAGCGTCGTTTCGGCTGTCGCATTGTCGCGCTCGTCGCGCTGACCTCCTTCGTCACCGCCTGCGCGACGCCCGCGACGCGCCCGGCCCCACGAGCCGCGCGGCCCCCGCTGCCGCCGGCTGCACCAGCGGCACCGGCGCCGGTCGCGCCGCCAGCTCCGCCGGCTCCGACGCCGTCGGTTGGGCCGCGTGAGGCCCAGGCGCCGCCGCCCGCTCCGCGTGTCGAGACGCCGCCGCCGACCCTGGCGCCACAACCGCCGACGGCCCCACCGGTGCCGCCCGCCCAGCGTGGCCGCTTCGTCGTCCTCAACTTCGACAGCGCCGACATCGAGACCGTCGTGCACGCGGCCAGCGAGATCGTCGGGTTCAACTACGTGCTGGCTCCCGACGTGCGCGGCAAGGTGACGGTGCAGACGTCGGGCCGCATCCCGCAGGAAGACGTGTTCGGTGTCCTGCTGGCCATCCTCGAGGTTCACGGGTTCACCGCAGTGAAGAGCGGCAACCTGTACAAGATCGTCCGCATCGAAGGTGCGCGTGAGCGCGCGGTGCCGACCATCGTCGGGCTCGAGCCCGACCCCAACCGCACGGCCGACGAGATCATCACGCAGATCGTCCCCGTGCGCTTCTCGTCCGTCGCCGACCTGGCGACCCTGCTGCGGCCGCTCGTCTCCCAGCGCGGCAATCTCGTCGCCCACCGGGAGACGAACGTGCTGATGGTGACGGACTCCGCGAACAACGTGAGGCGTCTCCTCGACATCATCCGCATGGTCGACGTGGAGATCGCTCTCGACGAGCTGCAGATCATCCAGATCCGATACGCGGACGCCGCCGATCTGGCGACGATCCTCAATCAGCTCTTCGCGAGCGGCCGCCTGCGCCGCGCGGCCGCCAGTGTGCCGGGTGTTCCGGCGGCGCCGACGCCGCCCGTGGCACCGCCGCCCGCGGCCCCGGGGGCTCCGGCCGCCGCCCGTCCGCCGGGAGCCGAGACGACCGGCGCCGAGCGCGCGCCGCTGATCGTCGCCGAGCGCCGGTCGAACTCGCTGATCGTCCACGCCCGCAAGCACGAGCTCGAGACCGTGCGGCGCTTGATCACGCAGCTCGACGTCAACATCTACGGTGGCCGGCGCGTCTTCATCTACTACGCCGAGAGCGGCAAGGCGAAGGACCTGGCGGCTACCCTCAACGCGATCTACGGCGCCCGCGAGACATCGCCCGGCGCAGGAGGACAGTCCTCGGCACAGCGCCCGGCCGGCTCGCCGCCGCCTCCGCCCTCGTCGCCGGCGACGGCGCCCGGGGCCGCACTCGCCGGCAGCGGCGTCGGCATCGGTGAGCTGGGCGTCCTCGAGGGCCAGATCCGGTTCATCGCCGACGAGCCGACGAACTCGGTCATCGTCACGACGTTCCCGCGCAACTGGCCGGAGATCGAGGCGACGATCAAGCAGCTCGACCGTCAGCCGCGCCAGGTCCTGGTCGAAGTGTTGGTGGCCGAGATCACGCTCACCGACGACCTCCGGCTCGGCGTCGATTGGGCCGTCAAGTCGGGCAAGTTCAACTTCGCATCCCAGAGCATCTCGACGGCGTCGCCGTCGATCATCTCTCCGATCTCACGGACGCTGCCCATCGCGGAAGGCGCGGCGCTGACACTTCCCGGCTCAGGATTGACCGCGTTCGCGTTCGCCACCAATCAGTTCATGCTGCTGCTCAACACGCTGGCCTCGATGGACCTTGTCAATGTGCTGTCCAACCCGCACGTGCTGACGTCGGAGAACAAGAAGGCCATCATCAACGTGTCCAACTCCATCCCGATCGTCACCAGCCAGCAGGTGCCCATCGGTGGGACGACGCAGGCCACGACGGGGACGACGACGACGCAGGCCATCGTTGGGACGCAGTCCGTCGAGTATCGCGACGCCGGCGTGATCCTCACCGTGACGCCGCGCATCGGCGAGCACGGCACGGTGGCCCTCGACGTCAAGCAGGAGGTCAACGACGTCGGCGCTCCTGAGGCGCCCACCGGCTCGCGCAGCATCATCAAGCGAGAGGCGGAGACCTCGGTGGTCTTGATGAACAATCAGACGCTGGTGCTGGGCGGGCTGATCCGCGACCGCGTCGAGACGCAGGACCGGGGCGTCCCGTTCATGAAGGACATCCCGATCATCGGTTACCTCTTCGGCGCCAAAGTACGCACCGTGCAGAAAACCGAGTTGCTGATGCTCATCACGCCGCGAGTCATCGGCACCGCGCTCGACGCCGCTCGCATCACCGACGAGATCCGGCGCTCGACGCCGGAGCTGGAGGATACGTTCCGGCGCTCGCCGCGCCAGCCGTCCTCGACGCCGATGCCACCGGCCCCCTCGTCGGGCCTCCCGCCGGCGGTCCCTCAGACGACGTCCGAGCCGGTCGCGCCCCGCCCGAACTAGGCCCCGGTAAACCGCGGCGCGCGCTTCTCGAAGAAGGCGGCCAGGCCCTCCTGGTGGTCTTCGCTCGTGATGGCAATCGCCTGCGCGCCCGCCTCCGCGTCGAGAGCGCTGGCCAGATCCGACGTCGCCGCGCGGTTCACCATCTGCTTGGCGAGCCGAAGCGCCAGCGGCGGCCCGGTGGCGATGCGCTCGGCGAGCGCTTGCGTCTCGGCGGCCAGATCGGCGGCCTTCACCACGCGATTGACGAGCCCGATGCGGTGCGCCTCGGCGGCCTCGATGATCTCGGCGGTGAAGATCAGCTCCTTCGCCCGGGCGAGTCCGACCACGCGTGACAGTAACCAGGTGCCGCCGCCGTCGGGCACCAGCCCGATCTTCCCGAAGACCTCCCCGAAGCGCGCGCGGTCGGCGGCCACGATGAGGTCGCAGCAGAGCGCGAGATTGCAGCCGGCCCCGACCGCGAAGCCGTCCACCTGGGCGATGGTCGGGCGCGGGAACTCGACGAGCCGTTGCACCATGCGGTTGAGCGACTCCACGCGCCGCCGCCCGTCCGCCGCGGTCTGACCCTTCGTACGCATCGTCTTCACGTCACCACCGGCGCAGAAGTGGCCGCCGGCGCCGGTGAGGATCACCACGCGCGCCTGAGGATCCGCCTCGACCTCGTCCAGCGCGGACAGCAGCTCTCCGCGCATGACCAGATCGAGCGCATTGCGAGCGTCCGGGCGGTTGAGCGTGAGCGTGGCGATCGCGCCGGTACGCTCCAGCAGCAGCGTCGTATAGCCCATGATGTGACCTCCTGCCCGGTTCCTCGCGACGACGACCCGCGTCTTCACGGCGCGCGCGAACAACGGTCGTCGCATCGAGCAACGCCTGGGTGCGACCGACTATAGCGGACGAGTGCGCGTGTTACAATTTGCTGCCCGCATGCGTCTGGCCCGCACGCTGATCGGTATGGTCCACCTGCCACCGCTGCCCGGCAGCCCGCGGTGGGACGGTTCGATGGAGCGCGCGATCACGGCCGCCGTGACCGACGCCACCGTCCTCATCGAAGGCGGCATGGACGCGCTCCTCGTCGAGAATTACGGTGACGTCCCCTTCACACCGGGCCGCGTCGAGCCCAGCACCGTCGCCGCGATGGCCGTCATCGTGGCCGCCATCCGTCGCGCCGTCCCGCGCGTAGCCCTCGGGGTGAACGTGTTGAAGAACGACGCGCGGGCGGCGCTGGCCGTCGCCTGTGCGGGAGGCGCCCAGTTCATCCGGGTCAACGTCCACGCCGGGGCCGTCGTGGCCGATCAGGGCATCGTGCAGTCCGAGGCGTATCACACGCTGCGCGACCGGCGTCTGCTCGGCGCCGACGTGAAGATCTTCGCCGACGTCCAGGGCAAGCATGCGGCGCCGGTGGCGGCCGTCGAGCTCGAGCAGGAGGCGCGTGACCTCGTCCATCGGGGCCTGGCCGATGCGCTCGTCGTCTCGGGCAAGGCCACCGGTGAAGCAACGGCCATCGGCGACATCAAGCGCGTGCGGAGCGCGGTCCCGACCGTGCCCGTCCTCGTGGGCAGCGGCGTCACCGCCGACAGCGTGTCCGAGCTCCTGTCCGTGGCGGAAGGCGTGATCGTCGGCACGTTCGTCAAGCGCGACGGCAGCGTCCGCCAGCCGGTGGATTCCGAGCGCGTGCGGAGGCTGGTCGCGGCCGCTCGTGGCTAGCCGGCGCGCGCTCGGCGCGTTCCTCGCGCTCGGTCTCGCCGCCGTCCTCGCCGCGTGCCGGACCCTGGCGCCTCCGGATCCTGCCCGCATCGGGCCGCTCGCCGCCGACGCCGGCGAGCTCCTGCTCGTCGGATTCCGCGGCACCGAGCCCGCGGGTAACGAGGACCTCGACCATCTGCTCTGCGAGGCGAAGGTGGGCGGGATCATCCTCTTCGCCCACAACATCGTCGATCACGACCAGATCGCCCGTCTCACACGAGCCGCCGACGAGCGCGCGCTGGCCTGCACGGGACGTCGGCTCCTCGTGGCCATCGACGCGGAGGGCGGCTCGGTGATGCGCCTCGGCCCCAAGGTGGGGTACACGCCGACGCTCTCCGCCGAAGAGCTGGGCCAGCGCAACGATCTCGTGCTGACCGAGCTGGAGGCACGGCGCATCGGCACCATGCTGCGCGAGGCCGGCATCCGGTGGAACCTGGCGCCGGTGGTCGACGTCGGATTCAACCCGGCCAACCCGGTCATCGTCGGCCGCAACCGGAGCTACGGCGACAACGCGGCGATGGTCATCGACCACGCCCGCGCCTTCATCCGCGGCATGCACGAGGCGGGGGTGGTGACGACGCTCAAGCATTTCCCCGGGCACGGATCGTCCTTTACCGACTCGCACAAAGGATTCGTGGACGTCACCGACACGGCCAACCTCGACGTCGAGTTGAAGCCCTATCGCGTGTTGATGGCCGAGCAGATGGTGGACACGGTCATGACGGCGCACGTCTTCAACCGCTCGCTCGACCGCCGACGGCCGGCCACGCTCTCGCGCCCGACGATCGACGGCCTGCTCCGTGGTGAGCTCGGCTGGCGCGGCGTCGTGGTGAGCGACGACATGCGGATGGGCGCGATCGAGCAGCACTACGGCCTCGACGACGCGACCATCTTGACGCTCGCCGCCGGGGTGGACGTCGTGCTGATCGCCGCCGACCACTTGCCCGACGGCCGTTCGGCCTCGACCGAGGCCCTGGCCGCCATTCGCACCGCGCTCGCCCGGGGTCGCCTCGACCCCGCCCGCATCGAGTCGGCGCTGGCCCGCATCCGCCAGCTCAAGTCGCGCATGCGCTGATTCCACCCTCCACCCGGCGTGACGCGTATACCGGTCGCGTCATGGTGGACACCGCGTCGCCGGCACGGCCTCCGGACCGGGAAGCGCTCGGCTTCTTCGCATCGCTGGTCTTCACCGCGATGGCCGCCGTCCGGGACGTCTACTTCGCCGGCGTCTTTCAAGAGGTGAGCCCGCTCCTCGTCGGGGTGGTCGCGTTCTCGCTCTGCTCGATCGTCTTCCTCCCGATCGCGCTGGTCAGAAGTCCCGCCAGCGTCGGCCGCCTGCTGCGGCGTCCACGCGAGCTCGTCGGGGTGAATGCGACGACGGCGCTGGCCTGGATCGCGTTCTTCTATGCGCTGAGGACGACCGAGCCGCTTCTGGTCCAGGTCCTGTTCTCCGGGATCGGACCGCTGACCATCGTGTGCCTGGACGGCCACGACCGCTCACGCGGCGAACGCGTGGGCCATTGGGGACTGATGGCGACGATGGCCCTGGCCGCCGCCGTGGTGCTCGCCGGCCTGTCCGGCGGACCTCCGCAGCCGCTCGGCTTCGCCCTCCTCGGCGTCGTGCTCGCGCTCTTCGCCGGCTTCTCGATCAGCGTGAGCACCATGCTGTCGCGTCGTCTCAACGACGCCGGCATCGATCCGACGGCGCTGGTGGCGTTGCGCTTCCTGGGCGCGACGCTCATGGCCGCGGCCCTCACCTTGCCGGCCGGCCAACACCTCGCGGCGGTCGCTGCACGCGAGACGATCCTCGGCGTTGCCGGCGCGTCACTGCTCCTGATGGTCGTGCCGATCTACGTGAACCAGGTGGGAATCGCGCTCGCGTCACCGTTGACCGTGCGGGTGGCTCTCGCCGTGGGCCCCGTCCTGATCTTCGTCCTTCAACTCGTCGAAGGCCGCCTGTCGTCCTCGCCCTACTCGCTCACCTGCGCGGTCCTGTACGGTGTGGTCGCGATCACCGCCGCGGTGCTCCGGCGGCGCGCCTTCTCCACGATCATCCTCCCGTCTGAGGATCGAGGGCGTCGCGCAAGCCGTCACCCAGCCGGTTGAGCCCACGCAGGGCGCTCGCTCCGTTCATCCCATCACCCACCCACCACTCGGGTGCAGGATCTGGCCGGTCAGATAGCCGGCGTCTACGGAGGCCAGCAGGACGGCGCAATACGCGACGTCGTCCACGCTGCCGAAGCGCCGCAGCGGCAGCTCGCGCAGCCGGCGCTCGCGATACTCCTCGGTCATCACGGCCTTGCTCATGTCCGTCTCGATGCCACCCGGGGAGATGGCGTTCACCGTGATCCCGTGCTGGCCGCACTCCTCCGCCAGCGCCCGCGTGAGTGCCTCCACGGCGCCCTTGGTGGCGGCGTAGGCCGCGAAGCCCCCACGGCCGACCGAGCGCTGGGCGAGCTGGGACGACAGATTGATGATCCGGCCGTACCGTCGCTCGATCATCGTGGGCAGGACGTGGTGGGTACACAGCATCGTGCCCGTCACGTTGATGGCGAACATCCGGTCGTGGGCGTCGACCGGAGTCTCGTGGAACACCCCCCGCGTCATGATGCCGGCGTTGTTCACGAGGATGTCGATGCGGCCGAAGTGACGGCGAGTGGCGTCGATCATCGCCTTGACCTCGTCGTCACGGGCCACGTCGGCCTTCAGTGCGATGGCGCGCCGGCCGAGCTTCTCGAGCGCTTTCACGACCTCACCCGCCGGGCCCGCGCTCGCCTGATAGTTGACCGCTACGTCGGCGCCTTCCTCACCGAAGGCGAGCGCGATCGCGCGCCCGAACCCCCGGCCCGCGCCCGTCACGAGGGCGACCCGTCCGTCGAGACGCCCGCTCATCGCTGGGACAGGTAGTGCTCGGCGATCTCGATCGGCCGCGCGATCCAGACGTCGCCCTTGCCCAGGATCAGCTCGAGCAGCCGCGACACCATCCGCATGCGCGACGGCCGGCCGACGACTTGCGGATGGCCCATGAGGTTGAAGAAGCCGCCTTCCTCCCACGCGCCCTCGAACTCTTCTTTCCACACCTCGAACACGTCCTCCTGGCTCCAGATGCCGTTGCCGACGGGCGGCACGGCGCTGAAGCCGAAGAACGGCCAGTCGTTGTTGCACCACGCCGTCGGCAGCTCCACCAGCTCGCCGTGAGGCGTCGTGTGGCAGTAGGGCAGGTCGCTGTCCATGAAGTTCGAGTGATAGACGAAGCCGTGCTTCTTGAGCAGGCCCATGGAGTGCTTCGACGGATCGGCCGACGGCACGCGCGAGCCGAGCGGGCGCACGTCGAGGACTTTCTTGAAGACGTCGAGCGTCTTCAGCAGGAGCTGCTCTTCCTCCTCGACGCCGCCCTGCAGGAAGAACGGCTTCTCGTGCAGGTAGCCGTGCTGGCCCACCTCGTGACCACGCCGCACGATCTCACGGCAGAGCTCGGGATAGCGCTCGATGATCCAGCCCGGAATGTACCAGCCCGCCTTGATGCCGTAGCGATCCAGCACGTTCAGGATGCGCGGCGCGCCGGTCTTCGGACCGTAGGCGCCCATGGCCATGTGCAGCGGCCGCTCGGCCAACGCAGGGTCGCGATGGATCCACGGGCTCTCCCCGTCGAGATCGAACGAGATGGCGAACGCGCATCGCTTCCCCTTCGGCCACCTGATCTGCCGCTCCATGCCTACCTCCTGTCAGCGATCAACGCTCTGAAGCTGAAAAAATCATGGGACGATGAACGATCACGCGCGATGGTATCTCAACTCCTCAGGAGCCGCTCGACCTCGGCCCGTCGTGGCAGCGACGGCTGGGCGCCTCGCGCCGTGCAGGCGAGCGCCGCCGCCGCGTTGGCGAAGGCGAGCGCGGCCGCGAGCTCTCGCCGCTCGCCCAACGCCACCGCCAGGGCTCCGCTGAACGCGTCGCCCGCGCCCGTGGTGTCGACCACGGTCACGCGGCGGCCGGCCACGTGGGTCACGCCCTCATGGCCGATCCCGAGGGCCCCGTCTTCCCCGAGCGTCACGATCACGGTTGCTGCACCGCGGGCGCGGAGCGCTGACGCCGCCTTCTCGGCACCGTCGCGGCCGTCACCACCGATGCCGCTCAAGCGTGCGGCCTCACCGGCGTTGGGCGTCAGGTAGTCCACGAGCGGCAGCAGGTCGAGCGGGGCATCGGGCACGGGGGCTGGATTCAGGATCGTGATCGCGCCGTGCGTGTGCGCGGTCTCCAGCGCCCACGCGACCGTCGCCAGCGGAGTCTCGAGCTGGCAGGCAACGATCTGAGCCCAGGCGAAGTCGTCGGCCCGCGCCTTCACCCGCTCGACGGTGAGCAGGCGGTTGGCGCCGGGAGCAACCGCGATCTGGTTGCGGCCCTCACGGTCCACCGCGATCAGCGCGGTTCCTGTCGCGCCGTCCGCGGTGAGCGTCACACCATCGGTGACGATGCCCTCGCCGCCGAGAGCTGCGAGCACCGCGCGGCCCGATGCGTCGTCGCCGAGGCAGCCGATGAATCTGACGTCTGCGCCGAGCCGGCGGGCGGCGACGGCCTGGTTCGCGCCCTTGCCGCCGTGGGCCACCGTCAGCGTGCCTTCGGACACGGTCTCGCCCGGCCGGGGCAGGCGGGACAGCGCGACGATGTAATCGACGTTGGCCGAGCCGACGATCAGCACGCGCGGGCTCACAAGCGCTCCAGGAGCAAGCGCACGAAGCGCGCCGTGTCGACGCCGACGGCGACGCGACAGTTGGGAGGGCCGGGAGTGCGCCGCGTCTCTCCGTCGCTGCCGATCGTGAGCCGCGCTGGCTCCCACTCCATCAAGGTCTCGTCGATGGCCGCGCCGATGGCGAGCGGGTCGTGCAGGCTCAGCCGGCCGCCCTCGCGCGCGAACGCGTGTCGGGTGAATGCCAGCACGCGCGTCGCGACGGGTCCCGGCCGCGCGCCCAGCGCGCGCTCGAGCTCCGCGCGCGTCACCGTGGCCCGACGGGTCGCGTCGAGCGGCACGAGGTCCAGCGAGAGGCCCGCGTCCAGCACGCGCGCCGCCGCCTCGGGGTCGACGTGGACGTTGAACTCCGCCGTCGGCGTCACGTTGCCCCGGACGTCCACCGCCCCGCCCATCGCGACGACGCGCCCGATCCGTCTCATCGCCGCGGGATCGGCTTCGCAGGCCAGGGCGATGTTGGTCAACGGCCCGAGAGCGACGAGCGTCAGCCGCGCGCCGTGGTGCCGCGCCTGTTCCACGAGGAGCTCGACCGCACCAGATGGCCCCGGCCTGGCCTCGACCTCCGGCCAGTCGCCGAGGGCGCCCAGGCCGTCGGCGCCGTGATAGCCCTCGGCCGTCTTGAGCGGGCGCGCGAGCGGCGCCTCGGCGCCCGCGGCGACGAGCGGCCACGGCTCCGGGCGGCGCAGGGCGAGCAGGCGGAACAGGTTGACCGTGCACTGGCCGAGCGGGACGTTGCCGGCCACCGTCGTGATCGCCTCCACCCTCACCCCCGGCGATCCCCACGCCAGGAGTAGTGCAAGCGCATCATCCACGCCGGGATCGGTGTCGATGACGAGGAGCGTCAAAGAATCGCTGCCTGCCGTCGAAGCATCGCAAGAGGCGATGATAGAATCGACCCGCGACACATCACGCGGGAAACCAAGGAGGAGCCGAATGGACCTTCGGATCTTGTACTGCGGAGAGTGAAACTACCTCCCCCAGGCCTCCAGTTTGCAGGCCGCCATCAAGGACAAGTACGGCATCACCGCGACGCTCGTCGAGGGCGCGGGCGGGATCTTCGAGGTCTTCATCGACGGGACCACGGTCTACTCCAACCAGACGACCTACCGCTTCCCGGAGAACGAGGAGATCTTCGCCAAGATCGACGCCGCTAAGAAGTAACACCGCGCTCCAGCTCCTCTCGAAACCTCGGGTGCGCCACGGCGATCAGCGCCGCCGCCCGGGCCCTGTCTCCCTTTCCGCGTAGCTCGGCCACTCCGAACTCCGTCACCACCCGGTCGGTCAGGTAGCGTGGTGTCGTCACCGCCGCGCCCGCGCTGAGGCGCGTCACGATGCGGGACACCGTGCCGTCGCGCCCCGTGGACGGCATCGCGATGACCGACACGCCCCCGCGCGAGCGCGACGCGCCCAGCACGAAGTCGAACTGGCCGCCGATGCCCGCGACCTGGCGCGGCCCCAGGCTCTCGGCCGTCACCTGACCCGTGAGGTCGATCTCCAGCGCCGAATTCACGGCGACGAAGCGGTCGATCTGGGCGATGACGCTCGGATCGTGGACGAAGGCCGACGATTCCATGTTGACGAGCACGTTGTCGTGGACGAAGTCAAAGAGGCGGCGCGTGCCCATCGCCTCGGCGATGTCCATGCGTCCGCGATGGAAGCGCTTGGCCACGTTCGTCACGACGCCGCGCTCGACGAGGGCCACCGACGCGTCGACGAGGAGCGAGTGAAGGCCGAGGTCCCGATGATCACCGAGGGCTTCGAGCACGGCTTGCGGGATGGCGCCGACGCCCACCTGCACGGTGGCGCGGTCGGGCACGACGCTCGCCACGTGGCGGCCGATCGCACGCTCGAGATCGGTGATCGCGGGGGGCGGATACGCGAGCAGCGGGGCATCGACCTCGACCCACCGGTCGATCTGGCTCCGATGCAGGGACGCATTGCCGCGGGTACGCGGCATGTTGGGATTGACCTGAGCGATCACGAGCGGAGCACGTCGCGCGGCTGGCAGGACGACGCCGACGGACACGCCGAGGCTCAGGTAGCCGTGATCGTCGGGAGGAGCGCAGTGCACGAGGACGGCGTCGGCGGCCCACTCGCCGCCCGCCGCGAACTCGCTGACGGCCTCGAAGTACCGCACGGGAACGAAGTCCACGCGGCCACGACTGCGCGCGTCCTCGAGACGCGGCGACATGTGCCAGGTCGCGACGCGCAAGCCAGACGACTCGGGGCGAGCGTAGGGGTAGTCGCCGAGATGGATGCCGCCCATGAGCGTGAGATCGGCGAGCCGCGCCGCTTGACGGGCGATCTCCTCCACCAGCGCGACCGGCTCGCCACAGCCGGGAGGCATCAGTACCCTCATCCCCGGGCCGAGCGCCCCGACGGCGCCGGAGAGCGTGGTCTTGTCGAACGCGCGCATGAGTGGCCAGTTATACCCGAACGGACGCTAGAATGGCGCCATGAACGCCGCTCCCTTCCTCGTGCTCGCCGTTGTCCTCGTCACGATCGCCGGGTGTGGCTCCGGTCCCAACATCGGCTGGCGCACGGGCTGCTACAGCGACCGGAACGTGCCCGACGCCGATACGCCTCCTCCCGCGTTCTTCCTCGTCTGCCGCCAGTCGCCATGACGATGCGCGTCGCGCTCGTGACCGGTGGCGGCCGCGGCATTGGACGCGCCATCGCCGAAGCGCTGGCCGGCGAGGGACTGGCCGTCGCGGTCGCCGCGCGCACCGTCGGCCAGGTCGAGGAGACCGCTGCGGCCATTCGTGGAAGTGGCCGCAAGGCTCTGGCGCGAGGGCTCGACGTCACTGACGCCGACGCGATCGCGCGGGCCGTGGCCGACGTCGAGCACGCGCTGGGGCCGATCGACGTCCTCGTCAACAACGCGGGCATCGCTGAAGCCGCGCCGCTGGCGAGAACCGACCTGGCGTCGTGGCAGCAACACCTGAGCGTGAACGTCACCGGCCCGTTCCTGCTCACGCGCCAGGTGCTCGCCGGCATGCTCGAACGCGGCTGGGGCCGGGTGATCAACGTGGCATCGATGGCCGGCCTGATGGGCGCGCCCTACGTCAGTGCCTACACCGCGTCCAAGCACGCCCTGGTCGGGCTCACCCGCGCTCTGGCCGCGGAGGTCGGAGCGAAAGGCGTCACCGTGAACGCGATCTGCCCGGCCTACGTCGCCACCGACATGGTGTGGAACGGCGCCCGGAACATCGCGGCGAAAACGGGCCGCTCCTTCGACGAGGCCGTGGCGGCCATGGCGAAGATGAACCCCGGAGGCCGGCTGATCGAGCCGGAGGAGGTCGCGGCCGCCGCGCTGCGCTGCCTCCGGGACGGCGGCCTCAACGGCGAGATCGTCGTGCTGGACGGCACTCAATCGCAACCCCGGGAGGCACGGTCATGAGCCGCTTCATCGAGCCCGTCAACCCCAGCACTCTCATGCCCGCTGTCGGCTTCTCTCACGGCTTCGAGGCGCGTGGTGGCCGCACGCTCTTCATCGCGGGTCAGGTGGCCAAGGACGCCAGGGGCGCCGTTGTCGGCAAGGGCGACATCGTCGCCCAGTTTCGTCAGGTGTGCGAGAACCTCAAGACCATGGTCACCACCGCTGGCGGCGCCATGACGGACATCGTCAAGCTGACCATCTACGTCCTCGACGTCGCCGGCTACAAGGCTCAGCTCCGCCCGATCGGCGCCGTGTACCGCGAGTACTTCGGCAAGCACTTTCCGGCCATGACGCTCGTCGGCGCACGGGATCTCTTCGACGCGTCCGAGGGCTGTCTCATCGAGATCGAGGGCATCGCCGTCCTGCCATGATCCCCGACGTCCGGGACTCGCTTCCGCCGCCGTCGCTCATGCCCGACCGCACCTACACGTTGCCCGAGCTGCGTTACCCCGAGCATCTGAACGTCGGCGAAGCGCTGCTCGACGCCAACGCCGACGGCGACCACGGCGGCCGGGTGGCGATCCAGGCCGGTGAGCGCCACCTGAGCTACGCCGAGCTGGCCAAGCAGGTGAACCGCCTCTGCCACGGCCTGCGCAGCGCCGGCCTCGACACGGGTGACCGCGTCCTGCTACGCATGCCCAACGTCCCCGAGTTCATCGTGACGTGGCTCGCCTGCCAGAAGCTCGGCATCGTGACGGTCGGCACGATGCCGATGCTGCGCGCGCGGGAGCTCGCCTACATCGCCGAAGACGCGGGCACGAAGACCGCCGTCGTGTGGGGCGACCTGCGCGACGAGCTCGAGCGCGCACGCGCGCAGGCGCCCGTCCTCGAGCGCCTCATCGTTGTCGGCAAGGCCAGCGACACGGACACGACGCTGGCCTCGCTGATGATCGGGCGGCCCGAGAAGTTCGGCGCGGTGACGACCGGCCGTGACGATCTCGCGATGATCGCCTACACGTCGGGCTCGACCGGCGTGCCCAAGGGCTGCGTCCACTTCCACCGCGACATCCTCGCCTCGGCCGACGCCTACGCCCGCTCCGTGCTGGCGCCGTCCCCGGAGGACCGCTTCGGTGGCCATCCGACGCTGGCGTTCACGTTCGGGACGGGAGGCTTGCTCGTCTTCCCGTTCCGCTTCGGCGCCACCACGGTGCTCTCGGGAGGGTTCACGCCGGAGTCGATGCTCGAGACCTTCGCGCGGCAGCGCGTGACGATCTGCTTCTGCGCCCCGACGTCGTATCGCCTGATGCTCGACGTCCCGGAGATGAGGAAGCGCTTCGATCTCGGCGCGCTCCGCCTCGGCGTCTCGGCGGCCGAGCCGCTGCCGGCCGCCACCTTCAAGCACTGGCGCGAGGCCACCGGCATCGAGCTGCTCGACGGCATCGGCTCCACGGAGATGTTCCACATCTTCATCTCGTCGCAGCGCGGGCGCGTGCGGCCCGGCGCCACTGGCGTCCCCGTCCGCGGCTACGACTGTCGCGTGGTCGACGAGTCCGGCCGCGAGCTGCCGCCGGGCGAGGCCGGGCTCATCGCGATCAAGGGCCCGACGGGCTGCAAGTACTGGCGCAAGCCGGACCGGCAAGCGGAGTACGTGCGATGGAACGGGTGGAACGTCACCGGCGACGTGTATACGATGGACGTGGACGGTTACTTCACCTACCAGTGCCGTTCCGACGACATGATCGTGTCCGGTGGCTACAAGATCCCCGGTCCCGAAGTGGAGCACGTGCTCGAGGAGCACGCCGCCGTCGCCGAGTGCGCGGTCGTCGCCGCGCCCGACCGCACGCGCGGCTTCATCGTGAAGGCCTACGTGGTCCTCAAACCGGGGCAGCAGGCGTCGGAGTCCCTCGTGACCCAGCTCCAGGATCACGTCAAGCACGAACTGGCGCCCTACAAGTATCCCCGCGCCATCGAGTTCCTCTCGAAGCTGCCGCGCACCGAGACCGGGAAGATCCAGCGCTACATCCTCCGTCAGTCCGACGTCGTTCCCTACGACCCGAAGGGTCAGGAGTGACCGAGCCGCGCATCAAGCATTCGATCCCCGACGCTCGCTGGCCGACGGAAGCCGAAGCCGCGGCCTCGTTGTGGTTCTCGCCCACCCACATCGGCCGCCTGGCCGTCGAGCAGCGAACGTGGGTGCCGGCGATGGTCCCGTGGCGCGCTACCGAGGACGGCTTCGTCACCGCCGAGGTCCTCGACTGGTACGCACGGTTCGCCGAAGGGCGCCCGGGCGTTCTGGTCGTCGAGGCCACCGGCATCCGCGACATCGCGAGCGGCCCGCTGCTCCGCATCGGCGACGATCGCTTCATCCCCGGGCTCCGCCGGCTCGTCGAGACCGTCCGCGAACAGAGCGCAGGCCACACGCGGCTCTTCATCCAGATCCTCGACTTCCTCACGGTCCGCCGGCGCCCCGAGCCCGCGACGTTCTTCGCGAGATATCTGCCGATCAGCTCGCCGCTGCGCGAGCGACTGGCTCGAGCGCTCGCCGACGAGCGCTGGCTGACCGCGGCCGAGGGCGACGTCCGCGCGCGCCTCGCGGCGGCCGAACGGTCACTGGTGGAGGCCGTGCTCGACGAGCGCGAGCTGGAATCGCTCGACTACGGCTATCGCGAGCGAGTCTGGGACACCCACTTGCCGTGGATCCGCGACCTTCCTCGCGTGCTGCCCGCGCTCTTCGCGGCGGCCGCGGGGCGCGCCCGCGATGCGGGCTTCGACGGCGTCGAACTGCACTACGCCCACGCCTACACGATGGCGTCCTTCCTCTCGCGGCTGAACGATCGCGCCGATGGCTACGGCGGCTCGCGCGAGCAGCGGGTGCGCGTGCCGCTCGAAGCGCTGGCCGCCGTGCGTCGAAGCGTGGGCGACGAGTACGTCGTCGGGATCCGGTTTCTCGGCGACGATGTCGTCGCCGGCGGGAGCCGGATCGACGACGCGATGTTCTACGGTGTCGAGCTCGCCGCCGCTGGTGCCAACTATCTGTCGGTCTCCAAGGGCGGGCGCTTCGAGGACGCGCGCCAGCCGAAGATCGGCGAGGCTGTGTATCCCTACACCGGCGCCTCCGGCTACGAGTGCATGCCCACGGTGCTCGGCGACGAGCGGGGCCCGTTCGGACGGAACGTGCCGCTGGCCGCCGCGATTCGCCGCGCCGTTCGCGAGGCCGGTCACGAGACGCCCGTCGTGACGAGCGGAGGCATCCACTCATTCGAGCAGGCCGAGGGCATTCTCCGCCGCGGCGAGGCCGACTTCGTCGGCGCCGCCCGTCAGACGCTCGCCGACCCCGACTGGTTCCGGAAGATCCGGCTCGGCCTCGGGCCCCAGGTGCGACGCTGCCAGTTCACGAACTACTGCGAGGGCCTCGATCAGCGCCACAAGCAGGTGACGTGCAAGCTCTGGGACCGTGACGTCGCGCCGGGCGAGCGCGACGTTCGGATGGCGCTCGACGGCAAGCGACGGCTGGGGCCGCCGGCCTGGCGGCCGCCCACCCCGTCCTGACTGCGCAACCCAACGTAGTCGGCCACTCGCCCCCAAATAGGTCAATCACTTGCACACGGGTGCGAGTGGTGTGGCCCGAGGTGCTCGAAACTTCGCGGAAACACGGCGACAGCGTTCTATCGCGACGCGTCAGTCGTTGGCACCACCATTGCCCTATTGAAGGACGACAATGGCTCACGACATCGTCCCGTCCGCGATTCACTCTCGATCGAGTAACGCTCCAACGCACATCGCCGTCAGTGATCGCCGGCACGTCCTGACCTACGAGGCGCTCGACGTCCAGGCCCGGCGGCTCGCGCGCCGACTGCGCGAGCTCGGCGCCGGCCGCGACGTGCTGGTCGGCGTGGCGCTCGATCGCTCCGCGGAGCTCGTCGTCGCCACGCTCGGCGCGCTCTACGTCGGTGCCGCGTACGTGCCGCTCGACTGTGAGTATCCGGCCGAGCGGATCGCCTTCATGCTCCAGGACGCCGCGCCTGCGGTCGTCGTTTCGAGCGATCGGCTGGCCGCGCGCTTGCCCCGTGGCGCGTGGCACACGCTGATGATCGACGAGGCGGCCGGCGGCGACGCGCTCGCTGCCGAGGCCGTGGGTGGCGACGCGACGGCAGCCAGCCTCGCCTACGTCATCTATACGTCCGGCTCCACGGGGCGGCCGAAGGGCGTGGAAGTCACGCACGCGAGCCTCGCCAATCTCGTGAGCTGGCATCGACGCGCGTTCAGCGTCACCGCGGAGGATCGCGCGAGCCAGCTCTCGAGCCCGGGCTTCGACGCCGCCGTGTGGGAGGTGTGGCCGTCTCTGGCGAGCGGCGCCAGCGTGCACATCGCCGAGGACGAGCGCCGACTCGATCCCGCGGGGTTACGGAACTGGCTGGTGGAGCAGCGCATCACCGTCGGCTTCGTGCCGACGCCGGTCGCCGAGCGCCTGCTCGCGCTCGAGTGGCCGAAAGAAACCGCGCTGCGCGTGCTCCTGACCGGCGCCGACACGCTCCACCGCCATCCGCCCGCAGGCCTGCCGTTCACCCTGGTGAACAACTACGGCCCGACCGAAGCCGCCGTCGTCACGACGTCCGGCGCGATCGGGTCCGCACCGAACGGCCACGGCCGGCCGTCGATCGGGGCGCCCATCGACAACGTCGACGTGCACATCCTCGACGAGCACCTGCGCCCCGTCCCCAACGGCGCGGTGGGCGAGCTGTGCATCGGCGGCGCCGGCGTGGCCCGTGGCTATCGCAACCGGCCGGAGCTGACGGCCGCCCGATTCGTGCCCGATCCGTTCAGCGCCCGGCCCGGCGCGCGGATCTATCGCACGGGCGATCGCGCCCGTCGGCTGGCCGGGGGTGAGATCGCCTTTCTGGGCCGCATGGACGGCCAGCTCAAGGTCCGCGGATTCAGGATCGAGTCCGACGAGATCATCGCGGCCCTCGATGCCGCTCCGAGCGTCGTGGCCAGCGCGGTCGCCGTCCACGACGACGGCGCGGGTGACCGTCGGCTCGTGGCCTACGTGGTCCCGGCGCCCGGCACCGAGCCGCTACCCTCGATGCTGCGCGATCGGCTGAAAGCCTCGCTGCCCGAGTACATGATCCCTGCGGTCTTCGTGCGGGTCGAGGCGCTTCCGCTGACGGCGAACGGCAAGATCGATCGCGACGCGCTGCCGGCACCCGACGTCGCCGACGTCCTGCGTGACGAGCCGCTCACCGCGCCCCGCACACCCGTGGAGCAGCGACTGGCGCTGATCGTGGCCTCCCTGCTCGACGCCTCCGACGTCGGCGTCACCGACAACTTCTTCCTGCTCGGCGGACACTCCCTGCTCGGCACCCAGCTCATCGCGCGCGTGCGCGACGCCTTCGGCGTGGACTTGCCGCTCCGCGCGGTGTTCGATCACCCGACGGTGGAAACGCTGGCCGCCGAGGTGGAGCAGGCGATCCTCGCCCGCATCGAGGCCGCCGCTTCCACGCGATGACTCCGGCCGGAACTGCCAGCCCGCCCGCGCAGGATCCCACGCTCAGCCTCTATCACCTGCTCGATCCGGAGGTCCTGGCGAATCCGTATCCGCTCTACCACCGTCTGCGCGCAGAGGATCCCGTCCACTGGGATCCGTACCTGCACGCGTGGATCGTCACGCGCTACGCCGACGTGATCCAGGTGCTCCATCGGTTCGACGCCGACCGGACGCCGACGCCGGCGCAGCTCGACGCCATCGGGCTCCCCGAGCTCGGCCCGGTGGCCCAGGTGATGGTGCGGCAGATGCTCTTCATGGATGCGCCCGCCCACACGCGCATTCGCGGCCTCGCCGCGCACGCCTTCACGCCGCGGCGGGTCGCCGTCCTGCGCTCGCACATCCAGGAGATCATGGACGGCCTGCTCGACGCGGCGATTCCGCGCGGCCGGATGGACGTCATCGGCGACATCGCCGAGCCGCTGCCCGCGATCGTGACGGCCGAGATGCTCGGCGTGCCGACCGAGGACCATCCGAAGCTCAAGGCATGGTCGGCCGACTTCGCCGAGATCCTCGGCAACTTCCAGCACAACCCCGACCGCGCCGGTCGCGTGCTGCGCTCCACCGAGGCGATGTGCGCCTACTTCAAGGCGCGCATCGCCGAGCAGCGAACGACACCGCGCGAAGGGCTGATTCACGCCTTCATGACGGCGGAGGTCGACGGCGATCGGTTCACCGAGGAGGAGATCGTCGCCAACTGCGTCGTCACGATGGTCGGCGGCCAGGAAACGACGACGAATCTCATCGGCAACGGCGTCCTGTCGTTGCTGCGACATCCCGACGAGCTCCGGCGCCTGCGCGCCGATCTCTCGCTGATCCCGTCGGCGGTGGAGGAGCTGCTCCGCTACGAAAGTCCCAGCCAGCACACGGCGCGGCTGGCTCCCGACGACGTCGTGATCGGCGGCCGCGCGATCCGCAAGCGCCAGGCGGTGATCGCCGTGATGGGCGCGGCCAATCGCGATCCCGAGCGCTTCCCGGATCCCGACCGGCTCGACGTCACGCGGGCCGACAACCGGCACGTGGCCTTCGGCTGGGCCGCGCACTTCTGCTTCGGCGCGCCGCTGGCGCGCATCGAAGGCCAGGTCGTGCTCGAAACCCTGCTCCGCCGTCTGCCCGAGCTCCAGCTCGAGCCGGGGCCGCTCGTCTGGCGCCAGAACCTCGGCTTGCGCGGCCTCACCGCGCTGCCCGTGGCCTTCGGAGCCGCAGGCGTCTGATGAGCTCGGCGGTTCCCGCGGCCGATGACGAGCGTCGCCGACTCGTCGAAGCGTACCTCGAGCGCCGCGGCGATCGCGCGGGCGCCGCCGATCCGATCCCGCACCGTCCGGCCGGCGCCCCGGCCCCGCTGTCGTGGGCCCAGCGCCAGGTCTGGTTGCACGCCCAGGTCGCGCCCGACGTCCCCGTCTACAACGAGCCGATCACGGTGCGCCGGCGCGGGCCACTCGACGTCGATGCGCTGGAGCGCGCGCTCTCCGAGATCGTGGCCCGTCACGAGATCTGGCGCACCGTCTTCGCGGTCGAGGACGGTGAGCCGGCGCAGCGGATCGCGCCGCCGTGGCGGTGGAGCGTGCCCGTCGTGGATCTGCGGGGGCTGCCCGCCGGCGTCCGGGAGGCCGAGGCCCTGCACCTCGCGCGCCTGGACGCGGTCCGTCCGTTCGATCTCGCACGCGGCCCGCTCATGCGCGCGCTGCTGGTCCACGTCGATGACGACGATCACCGTCTGTTCCTGACGCTCCACCACATCGTCCACGATGGCGTCTCGGTGTTCGGGCTCCTCATCCCCGAGCTCACGGCGCTCTACGACGCCTTCGTGGCCGGTGAGCGCTCGCCGCTGGCCGAGCTACCGATCCAGTACGGCGACTTCGCGCGCTGGGAGCGCTCCGTCCTCGATGGCGAGGCTCTCCAGCCTCACCTCGATTACTGGCAAGGCCGGCTGGGTGGCGACCGGCCGGCCACCGAGCTAACCAGCGACCGGCCGCGGCCGGCGCGCCAGAGCTTCCGCGGCGCGCGTCAGGCCTTCGCGCTGCCGCCGGCGCTCGGCGACGGCCTCAAAGTCCTGAGCGCCCAGGAACGCGTCACGCTGTTCATGACGCTCTTCGCCGCCTTCGCCGCGGTCGTCCACCGCTACACCGGGCTCGACGACCTGACGCTCGGCACGGTGTCGGCCGGGCGGAAGCGGCCCGAAATCCAGCGACTCCTCGGATTCTTCGCCAACCCGCTGGCGCTCCGCGTCGTCACGGCCGGCGATCCGACCGTCCGCGAGCTGCTGCACCGCGTGCGCGACTCGGCCCTCGACGCCCTTGCTCACGACGAGGCGCCCATTGAGCAGGTGGTGAACGCGCTCAAGCTTCCGCGCGACCCGAGCCGCAACCCGCTCTTCCAGCTCGTCTTCGCGCTGGAGGCGCCGCGGTCGGCCTGGCCCGCGGACTGGGAGCTCAGCCACCTCGACGTCGATCCCGGCACGTCGAAGTTCGACCTCTATCTCGAGCTCGCCGATCACGGCCCGCACATGGTCGGCCGCTGCGTCTACCAGACCGATCTCTTCGACGCGCCCACGATCGGGCGGTTCGTCCAGCACTATCGACGCACGCTCGAGGCCTTCGTGGCCGACCCGGAGCAGCGGCTGTCCGCGCTGCCGCTGGTCGACGAGGTGGAGCGCGCGCGGCTCCTCGAGTGGGGCACGCGGCGCGGCGCGTATCCCGAGATGCCGATTCACCGGATCTTCGAGGCCCACGTGGCCCGCCGGCCGGACGCGGTGGCCCTGGTGGCCGACGACCGGCGGCTGACCTACGCGGAGCTCGATCGCTACGCCAACCAGCTCGCCCAGCGACTCCGCACGCTCGGCGCGCGGCCCGGCGTGCGGGTCGGCGTCCTCATGGAGCGCTCGCTCGAGATGGTGGTGGCCCTGCTCGGCGTGCTGAAGTCCGGCGCGGCCTACGTGCCGCTCGGCGCCGCCTATCCGAGAGACCTCCTTACCTTCATGCTCGAGGACGCCGACGTCGCCGCCGTGGTGACCGTCGATCGGCTGCGCATGGCGCTGCCCGACACGGCACCGACCACGATCGTGCTCGACGCCGACGGCACGCTGGCCGGGCCGGCGCCGACCACGATCGTCGACGTCGGCCCCGATGACGTGGCCTACGTGATGTACACGTCGGGCTCCACCGGACGGCCGAAGGGCGTCGCGGTGCCCCATCGCGGGATCGTGCGGCTGCTCTTCGGCCAGGACTACACGCGCTTCGCGCCCGACGAGGTCTTCGGTCACGTCTCCGCGTTCACGTTCGACGTCACGACGTTCGAGATCTGGGGCGCGCTCCTGCACGGGGCCCGCTGCGTGATGCTGCCGCCCGGCGTGCCGACGCCCGCCGTCGTCGCCGACACGATCGGCCGTCACGGCATCACCACGCTGTGGCTCACCGGCTCACTCTTCAACGGCCTGATCGAGGACGCGCCGGGCGCGCTCGCGGGCCTGCGTCGCCTGCTCGTCGGCGGCGAAGCGCTCTCGGTGCCCCACGTGCGCCGCGCGCTCGGGCTGCTGCGCGGCACGCAGCTCATCAACGGCTACGGCCCCACCGAGGCCTCGGTCTTCGCGTGCTGCCATCCCGTGCCGCGCGACCTGCCCGCCGACGCTCCGTCAGTGCCGATCGGACGGCCGATTACCAACACCGACGCCTACGTGGTGGACCGTCATGGCCAGCTCACGCCCATCGGCGTGCCGGGCGAGCTGCTCCTCGGCGGCCCTGGCGTCGCGCTCGGCTACGTCAATCGGCCCGACCTGACCAGGGAGAAGTTCATCCCCGATCCTTTCACCGGCGAGCCGGGCGCGCGGGTCTACCGGACCGGTGATCTCGTGCGCTGGCGGCCCGACGGGACGCTCGAGTATCTCGGCCGGCTCGACAACCAGGTGAAGGTCCGCGGCTTCAGGATCGAGCCTGGTGAGGTGGAAGCGGCGATCGCCCAGCATCCGGAGGTCCGGGAGGTGGCCGTAGCGGCGCGACCCGACGGGCACGGCGGCAAGCGCCTCGTGGCGTACGTCGTCCCCCGCGCGGCGAGCGGCCCGCCGCTGACCGAGCTGCGGCCATTCCTCGGAGAGCGACTGGCGCCGCACATGATCCCGTCGCTCTTCGTCACGCTGACGTCCTTGCCGCTCACGCCGAGCGGAAAGATCGATCGCCAGCGGTTGCCGGCGCCCGAGGCCCTGACCACGACGCCGTCCGGCGAGGTCGTCGAGCCCCGCGATGCCGTCGAGGGCCAGCTCGTCGAGCTCTGGGAAGACCTGCTCGGCGTTCGTGGGATCGGCGTCACCGACGATTTCTTCGATCTCGGCGGCCATTCCCTGCTGGCCGTCCGCATGCTCCAGCGGCTGGCGGAGTCGTATCGCGTCACGCTGCCGCTGGCGGCGCTCTACGCCAACTCCACGGTGGAGCAGCTGGCCGCGGCGCTCCGCCAGGGCGACGACCACGGCTTCCGCGCCCCGATGACCCGCTTGAATCCCGAGGGGCGCCAGTCTCCCCTCATCTTCTTCCACGGCGACCTGCACGGCGGCGGGCTCTACTGCGTGCGCCTGGGCCGACGGCTCGGGCCCGACCAGCCGCTCACCGTCGTCCATCCGCTCGGCCGCGCCGGCCGGCCCATGCCGCGCACGATCGAGGCGATGGCGGACGAGCACCTCGAGGCGCTGCAGGCCCTGCCCCGCACCGGCGCCTGGCGGCTCGGCGGCTACTGCAACGGCGCGCTCGTCGCGTTCGAGATCGCCCGTCGCCTGACGGCCGCGGGCGAGAAGGTCGACCTGCTCGCCCTCATCGCCGCCGATGCCGACACGCGGATGTCGTCGCTGCACGCGGTGGCGTCACGCGTGGCGTCGGGCTCGGACTGGTTCGGACGGCTCCGCTCGTTCACGACGATGCTCGAAGGCCGCCCGCTCGGCGAGCGCATCAGCCTCGCCTGGGACAAGGCGACGAACCTGACGGCGGCGCCGCTCCGCCGCGCGCGCGGCAAGCCGACGCGCCCACGTCGCGACGACGTGTATTCCCGCTACTTCCGCGCCGTCATGGGCTACGTGCCGCGGTACTTCCCCGGACGGGTGGTGCTCTTCTGGCCCGCCGACGAGCCGTGCCGCCACGTCGACGATCCGACGCACGGCTGGAGAGGCTTCGCCGACAGCGTGGAAGTCTTCACGGTGCCCGGCGACCACAGCACGATCATCACCGACCACATCGACGCGATCGCCGCCCAGCTCGCCAACTACCTGTGATCCCCCTCGCGGGCTCGACCGTGCACCTCTGGCGGGTCGGGCTCGACGTGGAGGACAGCGTCGCGGTCGCGCTCGAGGCGTTGCTCGAGCCCGACGAGATCGCACGGAGCCGGCGCTTCCGTCTGAGCCGCCAGCGCCGGCGTTTCGTCGTCAGCCACGGGGTCCTGCGCCAGATCCTCGGCGCCTACCTCGATCGCGCTCCCGCCACGCTGCGCTTCGTCCCGGGGCTCCACGGCAAGCCGAGGCTCGCCGTACCGGCCTCCCCTGATCGGCTCGAGTTCAGCGTCTCGCGCTCCGCAGATCTCGCGCTCTACGCCGTGGCCCGCGGGCGATCAGTCGGTGTCGACGTCGAGCGCGTGCGCCCGGACTTCGACTGGAGGCCGATCGCCGCGCGATATCAGGGGCGGCAGGAGCGCGAGCGCATCGCGGCGCTGCCGCCCGAGTCCCGGCTGGTCGCGTTCTTCGAGTGGTGGGCGCGCTCGGAGGCGTACGTCAAGGCGTGCGGCGAAGGCCTCGGCGCCGGCGAAGCTCGCCTCGGGGAGGAGCCCGATCCTCGGTGGTCGATCGTCGCGGTCGATGCCGGCCCGGGCTTCGCCGCGGCGCTCGCGATCGACGGCCCTGACGTGCGGGTCGTCGCATCCGACTGGCCGTTCACCGCTGACGGCTCAGCGGCGTTCGGCGGGAGGCAGCCCCAGGAAGTTCGTCGCGGGTGAGCGGACGAACTCGTCGCAGGAAAACGGGGGCCAAGCGCGGACGACGTTGCCCAGCGGCTGGACCCGGTAACCCGCGTCGCCCAGCAGGCCGAAGATCGCGCGCCGATCACGCTGGGGCCACGCCTCGAACACCAGGAGGGGCCGCGCCTCGGTGAGGAGCCGCCGGGCGCCGCGAAGCACCGCCAGCTCGGTGCCCTCGACGTCGATCTTCACCACGTCGGGGACGAGATCGCACTGCGCGGTGAACGCGTCGAGCGTGATCATCGCGACCTTGGTCGTCGTGACGTCGGCGCGGCCGCTCCAGCGCGCCTTCACGGCGTCATCGATGGTCCCCATGTACGTGGCCCCGCCGGGCACGGCGAGCTCGGCGGTGCCCGGACGATCGCCGACGGCCGCAGTGACGATCTCCGGAGTCACACTGTTCGCCGCGCACCACGCCTCGAAGTACGCGCGGCAGGCCGGGTTCGGCTCGAAGGCGACGACGCGGACGCCGTGCACCAGGAAGCGGATCGCGTGAGAGCCGTAGTTCGCGCCGACGTCGAACACGAGCCGGGGTGGGCGGCCCGAGGCGACGAGCTGCTCGTAGAACGCGTGGACCTCCGGGTCCCAGCCATGAAACGCGGTGGCCGCCTGCCACGACAGCGCGAACTCGCGCCGGAGCGGCAGCAGGATCGTCCGCCCGGCGAAGTCGAGCCTCCAGCCGCCGGTGACCGGATGCTCCATCTCGCCGAACGCGTGGAAGAAGCGACGCTTGCCGGCCAGGGTCAACCGCCGGTGGAGCGTGTTGATCAGCCAGAGGCCAGCCGGCGTCGAGAGCGCCGCGGGAAGTGCTCGACGAGTGAGCGGGAGGACGACGGACCGCGCGACTCCCATCCCAGGACGTTTCCGTTGCGGGACACATGCCACGTCTCTGCGACGTGAGACCTCGCGATTTCTCGGATCAGCGCAGGCGCGGCGTGAAGCCTTTTACCGAAACGTACTGATCCGGCCACGCCACCTCGAAGCCCTGTTCCCACGCCGCGTGGCGCGTCCAGTACGGGTCGTAGAGATGGCCGCGGGCCAGCGCGCAGAGGTCGGCGCGGCCGGCCGCCAGGATCGAATTGACGTCGGCGTACGACGCGACGGCGCCGACGGTCATCGTCGCGATCCCGGCCTCGTGACGGATGCGGTCGCTGAACGGCGTCTGGTAGAGCCGTCCGTACGCCGGATGCTGGTGGGCCACCGTCTGGCCGGTCGAGACCGTGACGAGATCGCAGCCGTGAGCCTTGAGCCGGCGCGCAAACTCCACGGACTCCTCCGGCGTCACGCCGCCGTCGGCCCAGTCGGTGGCCGAGATCTTCACCGAGATCGGCCGGGCGGCGGGCCACACGGCGCGCACGGCGTCGAAGACGGCCAGCGGGTAGCGCAGGCGATTGTCGAGCGTCCCGCCGTACGCGTCGGTGCGCGTGTTGGTCAGCGGCGAGACGAACGACGCCAGCAAGTAGCCGTGGGCCATGTGCAGCTCGAGCATGTCGAAGCCCGCGGCCTCCGCCATCGACGCCGCCTTGACGAAGTCAGCCTGCACGCGCTCCATGTCGGCGCGGTCCATCGCCTTCGGGATCTGGCTGTGCGGGAAGTACGGGATCGCCGACGCCGAGATCAGCGGCCAGGTCCCCTCGGCCAGCGGCTCGTCGATACCTTCCCACAACCGGCGCGTGGAGCCCTTGCGCCCGGCGTGGGCGAGCTGAAGCGCGATCCGCGCCGGAGAATGCGCGTGAACGAAATCCACGACGCGCTTCCACGCCGTCACGTGCTCGGGCTTGTACATCCCGGTGCAGCCCGGGCTGATCCGGCCCTCGCGGCTCACGTCGGTCATCTCGGCGATGACGAGCCCCGCGCCGCCGACCGCGCGACTGCCGAGATTCACCAGGTGCCAGTCGTTCGGCGTGCCGTCATCGGCCGAGTACTGGCACATCGGCGAGACGACGACCCGGTTGGCCAGGACGAGCTCGCGCAGCCGGAGCGGTATGAACATGGGCGGCGGCACCGGCGGGGCGGCAACGGACACCTTGCTCTGGTCGGCAGCCTTCGCCGCGAACCAGCGGTCCACCGTCTCGACGAACTTGGCGTCACGGACCTTGAGGTTGTCGTGCGTGACGCGCAGGCTGCGGGTGAGCAGGCTGAAGGCGAACTGGAGCGGCTCGAGCCGTCCGTGGTAGCGCTCGGTCTGCTCGAACCACTCGAGGCTCACCTGGGCCGCCCGCTGGATCGACTCCACCTGGGGCCGCCGCTCCTCCTCGTAGGCGTCGAGCGCGCCGGCGACGTCGCGGTGACGGTGGAGCGCCCCGGCCAGCGCGATGGCGTCCTCCATCGCGAGCTTGGTCCCGGAGCCGATCGAGAAGTGCGCGGTGTGGGCGGCGTCACCGATGAGCACGACGTTGTTCCAGTGCCAGTGCGCGTTCTTGACCGTCGGGAAGCTGCGCCACAGCGAGCGGTTCTTCAAGAGCCGATGGCCTTCGAGCTCGCGCGCGAAGAGCCGCTCGGCGAAGACGACGGTGTCGTCCTCGCTCGCCTGGTCGAGGCCGGCGCGCCGCCACGTCGTCTCCGTCGTCTCCACGATGAACGTCGAGTGTCGGGCGTCGTAGCGGTAGGCGTGGACGCGCCAGAGGCCGTGCGGGCTCTCCTTGAAGATGAAGGTGAAGGCGCGGAACGGAAACGTCGTGCCGAGCCACACGAACCGGTTCGGGCGCCAGTCCACGTGCGGCTGGAAGTGCTCGGCGTACTCGGAGCGGACCAGGCTGTTGACGCCGTCGGCGGCCAGCACCAGATCGGCGTCGCGATACGGCGTGAGATCGGTGACGTCGGTCTGGAACCTCAGGGCCACGCCCAGCTCGGCGCAGCGTCGCTGGAGGATGTCGAGCAGGGCCTGGCGCGACATCCCCGAGAACCCGTGGCCGGTGGAGGTCAGGACCTGGCCCTGATAGTGGATGTCGATGTCGTCCCAGTGCGCGAAGGCGCGGGTGATCGCCTCGCCGGTGGGCCGGTCGGCCTCGATGAAGGTGTCGAGCGTGGCGTCGGAGAAGACCACCCCGAAGCCGAAGGTGTCGTCGGCCCGGTTGCGCTCGACGACGGTGACGTCGTGGCCGGGATCGGCCTTCTTCATCAGCAAGGCGAAGTAGAGCCCGGCCGGACCGCCGCCGATCGAGACGATCCTCACGCTTCGATTGTACCGAAAGCCCGTGGAGACCGATGCTCAATGCCGCCCTGGCGGCCCGATGCAGGCGACGCATCGGCGGCGATGCTGTATAACATCGCCACCGAGCTCGTTCTTCGTGACGTGAGGAGGCGGCAATGAAAGCGACGGCGGCCGTGATGTACGAGGTGAAGAAGCCCCTGGTGATCGAGGAGGTCGAGCTGCTCGAGCCCCGGGCCCACGAGGTGCTCGTGAAGTGGGCGGCCAACGGCGTCTGCCACAGCGACTATCACGTGATCAACGGCGACTCACCGCATCCGCTGCCGGTCGTGCTGGGTCACGAGGCCGCGGGCGTGGTCGTGAGCGTCGGGCCCTTCGTCGAGAGCGTCAAGCCCGGCGATCACGTGTGCTCCTCCTACATCCCGTCCTGCGGTAAATGCAGCTACTGCATCGGCGGTCAGCCCACGATGTGCGCGCTGCGCGACAAGCCGCGCTGGCTGATGCTCGATGGCACCACCCGCTTTCGCAAGAACGGCACGAGCCTGAATCACTACCTTCAGGTCGGCGGCTACGCGACGCACTCCGTGCTGATGGAGGAGAGCGTCATCCCGATTCGCAAGGACGCACCGCTCGACGTGGCGTGCCTCGTGTCCTGTGGCGTCCTGGCCGGCGCCGGGCCGGTGTTCAACCGCGCGAAGGTTCCGCCGGGGGCCAGCGTGGCGGTGTGGGGCTGCGGTGGTGTCGGGCTCAACACGATCCAGGCGGCGCGGCTCGTCGGCGCGGGCAAGATCATCGCCGTCGACGTGGTGCCTCAAAAGCTCGCGTGGGCCGAGGAGTTCGGCGCCACGCACGTCGTCAACGCCGCCACCGAGGATCCCGTCACGCGCGTCCAGGCGCTGAGCGGCACCGGAGGCGTTGACTTCGCCTTCGAGATCGTCGGCACGCAGGCGACGATCGAGCAGGCGGTGCTGGCCACTCACCGCGGCGGCACCTGTGTCGTCGTCGGCGTGTGCCCGGCGGGCACCAGGATCTCGCTCGATCCGATGCTGTTCCTCCAGCAGCGCGTGCTCACGGGGAGCTCGTTCGGCGCGGGGCATCAGCGCACCGACGTGCCGATGCTGATCGACCTCTTCATGGACGGCAAGTACAAGCTCGAGGAGTTGATCACTCGGAGGGTGCCGCTGACGGACGTCAACCTCGCCTACGACGCGATGCTCAAGGGCGAGGTCAAGCGCAGCGTGGTGGTGTACGACTCGCAGTAGGAGGCGAGACTCGAGGGTGATGTGACCCTCGTGAGACCCGTTCCCTCCGGGTCGGACGAGGCGCACCGTTGAGCGAGGAGACGACACAACGCGAGATCGCTTCAGGGCACGTGGTCGAAGAGGGTCACATCACCCTCGAGCGTCGCCTCCTACTGCCGGCGGTCGATGAACCGTGGCGCCTTGACGCTGGCTTCGAACTCCCGGGCGAGCGTCCCGAGCGCCAGGACCTCGACCTCCGGCATCACCTCGAAGGTGTTCTTGACGGCCGCGGTCAGCGTGGCCCTGGTGGCGGCCGCGTCGGCACCGCGCACCACCTCGATCAGGAGCCTCAGCACCTCGCGGTCCTGACGCGTCACCAGCTCGGCGCGGAAATCGAGCACGCCCGCCTGCCGGAACATGAAGTCCTCGAGCTCGGTGTGATTCACGTTGACGCCGCGGAACTTGAAGAACCCGCTGGTGCGGTGGGCGTGCTTGAGAACCGGGAACACCGAGAAGGGATCGGCGTTGGGCTCGGGCCACCGCAACGTGACGATGTCACCGGAGAGCCAGCGCAGGAACGGGGTGGCCGTGTGGCTCCACAGCGGCGTCATTACGAGCGCGCCGGGCTCGCCGTCCGCCACGGGCTTGCCCGTCACCTCGTCGACGACCTCGACCAGGAAGAGATCGGCCCACAATCGCATCCCGTCGATGCCGTCGCGCTCCGACGCCATCATCGATCCCTCGGTCATGCCGAAGGTGTCGTAGACGCGGGCGCCCCACGCGCGCTCGAGCTTGGCGCGCTTGGCCGCGGTGAGCTGCTCGGCCGAGCACACGAGGGTGCGAACGCTGCTGGCCGCGAGATTCACGCCCTGGGCCTCGGCCAGGTTGGCCAGGTGCAGCGCGTAGCTCGACATCCCGGCCCACACCGTGGGCGCGAGCGACGCGATCAGCTCGAGCTGGAGCGCTGACGGCGTGGTCGTCCCCGCGCCCGCCCACACGACGCCCGCGCCGACGTCCTGGGCGCTCCGCGCGATCATCTGACCGATCGGGTGGATGCCCAGCGGAAACGAGTCGTGGACGACGTCGCCGGCGCCGACGCCGATGCACTCCCAGATCCTGCGAAAGCCCAGCAGGCAATACCGGAGGTCTTCGGCGGTGCGCGGATAGAAGAGCGGGCGCCCGGTCGCGCCGCCCGAGCGCCAGAACTCGACGGCGGCGCTCGGTGGCTGAATGCAGAACGCCGAATAGAACGCGTCGGTATCGAGGGCTCGCAGCTCGTCCTTCGTCAGCGGCGGGATCTTCCTCCACTCGTCGGGATCGTCGAGCCGGTCGACGTCGACACCGGCCACGCGCGGGGCCAGGAACGACGAGCGCCGCGCGTGCTCGACGGCCACACGCTTGCGAGTGCGCTGGAGCGCGAAGAGCGCGTCGCGGGAGGCGGGCAAACGGACCGGCACGTCAGGCCTTCGGCGCCACCGAGATGTCGCCGATCCAGCGACACTGGGCCGTGTACGACGCGGGCCGGTCGCCGGCGCGCTCGGCCTCGACCATGGCGTCGAGCCGCGCCTGCTTGGCCGCAGTGTGCTCGGGAATGTCCTCCAGCGCGTCCTTCAGCATCGCCTCGTAGTCGGCGCCGACCGGACAGACGTCTTCGCAGCGACGGCAGCCCGTGATGACGCCGGCGCCACGCAGGATCGACTGCCAGAGATTGAAGCTCTCTTCGGAGCGGATCAGCGTTTTCTGCTTGGCGGCGTCAGGCTCGCTGACGATGCGCTCGAGATGCTCGGCGAGCGTCGCGAAGCCGTGCGGCGAGCGATAGCGGTCGCACGTGGGCCAGTCGCGATCCCAGTGGCGGACGGTGTCGCCGGGACACGCCTTGAGGCAGCGGCCACAGGACGGGCCCAGGCAGAGCGAGGCCTCCCGGCGCTGGTCGGTAGCGCACGGGACCGAGCAGAGCACGGCGGTGAGAATCACGCGCGGGCCGAACTCGGGCGTCAAGAGCTGGAGGTTCAGGCCGAGCGTCCCGAGCCCGGCCTCGACGGCGGCGTGGGTCAGCGAGATCAGCGTCGTCTGATGGCGCTCGGGATCGCCGTCGTAGCGCCAGGGGTCCACGTGCGTGGGCGGGATCACGATGGCGGGGAAGCCGCGATCCTCGAGCCAGTACACCAGCTCGAGCGACGCGGTTTCGAGCAGGGTCAGCGCCAGCTCGTCGTTGTAATACTTGTGACGGTCGTTCCAGGCGAGGATCCGGGTCGAGCCGGCCGACACGCGCTTGGCCATCACGATCACGCGGCCGGCGTCGAGCGCGGTGACGTCCGACGGCCGCCGCGGGTCGCGCGGGTCCGGTGGATGAGCGTCCATGACTTTCCCGTCGGCGATGCCGACGAGGTCGGCGCCCAGCTCACGGGCCCGCGCCTTGATCGCCTCCGCGGTCGGCGGCGCCATCAGCGCTTTTTCGCGTCGCGGAACGCCTGGAGCTGGCGCGCGACGAGCCCCTGGTAGCCTTCGGGCCCGACCCAGCGAACGTTCCAGCTGTTGAGGCCGTCACCGGGCGAGCCGTTCCGCCGTGCGTCGAGATAGGCGCGGCCCTTGGCCACTTTCTCCGCCGTCTTCTCGGGGATGGTGCGTTGATGGTCGGCGAGATGGGCGTGGTAATCGAAGCCGACCGGACAGACGGCCAGACAGCGCGGGCAGTCGCCGAAGGAGCCGACGACGCGAAGCAGGCCCTGCCAGAAGCCGAACATGTCGCGTGAGCTCATCATCGCCGACTTACCGGCCCGATCCGCCGCGACGAACTGCTCGAAGAACTGGAGGATCGTCGAGAACCCGAACTCCTGGGCGGCGCGCGCGCAGTCGCGCTTGTCGAGGCCGAAGTGGAGCACGGCGTCGGTCGGGCACGAGTGCAGGCAGCGCGAGCACGTCTCGCCGATGCAGACCTGCTCCGTCATCGGATGATCCGGCTCCAGCGAGAGCTCGGTAAGAATGCCCGTCAGGTAGATGCGCGGCCCGAACTCGGGCGTGAGGATGTTGACGTCGAGCCCGAGCGTGCCGAGTCCGGCTTCGACACCCAGGTGGCGCGTCGAGAGCCGCCCGTACGACGCGCGCTTCAGTGCCCAGTCGGTCTCCTGGGCGGCGAGGATGAACGATGGATGCCCGGCGCGCTCGAGCGTGTCGGCCACCTGATAGGCCACGCGGTCCATCTTGCGCAGCACGAGCATGTCCATGTACTGCACGGGGACGTACGAGCGGCAGCGGAAGGCGCCGGCCGGGATGCGCTGGGCGACGACGATGACGCTCTTTACGTAGGGCGAGATGCGCTCGGGAGTCTGAGGCCACTTCGGATCGGGCGGGTGGGCGTTGAGCGTCGCCGCCGAGGCGACGCCCACGAGGTCGGCCCCGAGGTCCTTCGCGAGCTGCTTGACCTGCGCGGCATCCACGGACCGGATTATAATCCGCCACGAATCCAAACCAGCCGGGAGGAACCCCATCGTGCCGAACGCCTTGATCATTCTCGTGCTCGCGGCCGTGCTCTCCGCGACTCCCGCGGCGGCCGCCGACCGCGTGAAAATCGGGTTCATCGCGACGTTCTCGGGGCCGATCGGCGTGATCGGTCAGCACGGCCTCGACGGCTTTCTGCTCGGCGTCGAGCATGCCGGCGGCAAGCTCGGCGGCCTGACGACCGAGGTGATCAAGGAGGACGACCAGCTCAAGCCCGACGTCGGCCTGCAAGTCGCCAAGAAGCTCCTCGAGCGCGATCGCGTGGACTTCGTCGTCGGCACGATCTTCTCGAACGTCATGATGGCGATCTACAAGCCCGTCGTGGACTCGAAGACCTTCCTCATCAGCCACAACGCGGGGCCCTCACCCATCGCCGGCAAGCAGTGCTCGCCGTTCTTCTTCTCCGCGTCGTGGCAGAACGACGGGCCGCACGAGGCGATGGGCAAGCACGTCAACGACAAGGGTCTGAAACGCGTGTACATCATGGCGCCCAACTATCAGGCCGGCAAGGACGCCCTCGCCGGCTTCAAGCGCTATTACAAATCCGGCGACGTCGTCGGCGAAGTCTACACGACCATCAATCAGCCCGATTATTCGGCGGAGCTCGCTCAGCTGCGCGCGGCCAAGCCCGACGCCGCCTACGTCTTCTATCCGGGCGGCATGGGCGTTCAGTTCGTGAAGCAGTACGTTCAGGCCGGGCTGCTCAAGGACGTGCCGCTCTTCTCGGCGTTCACGATCGACGAGACCAACCTGGCCGCCATCGGCGATGCCGCCGTCGGGACCTTCGGGACCGCGTTCTGGAACCCGGATCTCAAGAACCCGGCGAGCGAGCGCTTCGTCGCCGACTTCCAGAAGAAGTACGGCTACACGCCGTCGACGTATTCGGCCCAGGCCTACGACGCCGCGCTGCTCATCGACAGCGCGATCCGGGGCGTGCAGGGCCGCCTCGACGACAAGGACGGCTTGCGAGCCGCGTTCCGTCGTGCCGACTTCAAGTCGGTGCGCGGCGCCTTCCGGTACAACACCAATGGTTTCCCGATCCAGAACTTCTACCTGCACGAGGTCGTCAAGGACGGGGCGGGCAAGCTCAAGTGGGCCAACCGCGGCGTCGTCTTCACCGACCACGGCGACCCCTACGCCAGCGAGTGCCCGATGAAGTAGTCACCCTCGGGGGAGATTCACGATGAAGCGGAGCACCGATCGCATCCTGACCACGCACTGCGGGAGCCTGCCTCGACCGAAAGATTTGCTCGACCTGATGAAGGCGAAGTGCAGCGGCGAGCCGTGCGACCAGGAGGTGTACGCCGGGCGGGTCCGGAGCGCCGTGGCCGAGATCGTCCAGAAGCAGATCGAGGCCGGCATCGACGTCCCCACCGACGGCGAGCAGGGCAAGCCGGGATTCTTCACCTACGTCTGCGAGCGGCTCAACGGCTTCGAGCCGAAGCCGGGCGCGACGTTCTCGCTGTTCGCGGCCGAGGTGGCGGCCTTCCCCGAGTACTACAAGCAGTACTTCAGCCAGGCCATGCTCGGCGGCGCGGCCGCCCCGATGGCGCCGGTGGTCTGCACCGGGCCCGTGAGCTATCGCGGCCAGGACGGCGTGCGCCGGGACATCGACAACCTCAAGGCGGCGCTCCAGGGCGTGCGCACGCAGGACGCGTTCATGCCGGCGGTGGCGCCGAGCGGTGTGGGCACGAACGCGTACTACCGGACGGAGGAGGAGTACTTCCACGCCGTCGCCGACGCGCTCCACGCCGAGTACCAGGCCGTCGTCGAGGCCGGCTTCATCCTCCAGATCGACGATCCGTTCCTGACCGACGTCTTCAGCTACTCGTTGCTCAGCCCGGCCGACCGGCGGAAGACCGCGGAGATGTACGTGGAAGCCGTCAACCACGCGCTGCGCGGGATCCCGTCGGAGAAGGTGCGCTGGCACACCTGCTACGGCATCAACGAAGGCCCGCGGGTCCACGACGCGCCGATCCGCGACATCCTCGACGTCATGTTCAAGGTCAACGCCGACGCCTACTCGTTCGAGGCCGCCAACCCGCGTCACGAGCACGAGTACCACGTCTTCGAGCACGTGAAGCTTCCGGCCGGGAAGCTCATCATCCCGGGCGTGATCACGCACGCCAGCAACATCGTCGAGCACCCCGAGCTGATCGCCGAGCGCATCGTCCGCTACGCGAAGCTGGTGGGCCGGGAGAACGTCATGGCCGGGGCCGACTGTGGATTTTCCTCCCAGGCGACCTACAACCCTGAGGTGCACCCGACCGTCGTGTGGGCGAAATTCAAGGCGATGGCCGAGGGCGCGCGCCTGGCGACGAAGCAGCTCTGGTAGATCCCGGCCTCCTCGTCGTCCAGGGCCTCAACGGCCTGCAGCTCGGCGTCATGCTCTTCCTCATGGCGGCCGGCCTGACCCTCGTGTTCGGGATCATGAACCTGGTCAACCTCGCCCACGGATCGCTCTACATGGTCGGCGCCTACTTCGCCGCGATCTTCGCGGCCCGGACCGGGTCGTTCGTGCTCGCGCTCCTTCTCGCCTTGCCGGCCACGGCGCTGGTCGGCATCGCCGTCGAGGTCGTCGTGCTGCGCACGCTCTATCGGCGCGACCATCTCGATCAGGTGCTGGCCACGTTCGGCCTCATCCTGTTCTTCAACGAGGGCGTCCGCCTCATCGGCGGCAAGGCCGCCCGGTACATGGCACTCCCGCACGGCCTCGAGGGGAACGTGGCGCTGCTGCCGGGGCTTCGCTATCCCGCCTATCGCCTCGTCGTCATGGCCGTCGGGCTCGCCGTCGCCGTGTTCCTCTACCTCCTCGTCACGCGAACCCGGATGGGCATGCTGATCCGGGCCGGCGCCAGCAACCGCACGATGGTCGGCGCGCTCGGCATCAACATCACGCGGCTCTACACGCTCGTGTTCGGCCTCGGCGCCGCGCTGGCCGGCGTGGCCGGCGTCATGGCCGGCCCCATCGTGGCCATCGAGTCGGGCATGGGCGAGCCGATCCTGATCCTCACCTTCGTCGTCATCGTCATCGGCGGCATCGGCTCGATCCGCGGTGCCTTCGCAGCCGCGCTGCTCGTCGGCCTCGTCGACACGATGGGCCGCGCCTTCCTTCCGCCGCTGCTGGTGAGCGTGCTGGGACCCCAGGCTGCGAACCAGGCCGGGCCGGCGCTCGCCTCGATGCTGATCTACGTCCTCATGGCCGGCGTGCTGGCGGTCCGGCCCGAGGGCCTCTTCCCCGCCCGGACCGGCTGACGTGCGGCGATCCGTCGCGGCCGTCGTCCTCGCCCTCGTGGTGGCACTGCTCGTGGCGGTGCCGCTGCTCGCCCGCGCGCTCGACCAGCCGTTCTACGTGACGCTCTTCGGGCGGATCATGATCTGGGCCATCGCCGCGCTCAGCTTGAACCTGATCCTCGGCTACGGAGGGATGGTCTCGTTCGGCCACGCCGCCTACCTCGGCGTCGGCGTCTACACGGTCGGCATCCTGTCAGCGCACGGGATCGAGAACGGCTACGTGCAGTGGCCGCTGGCCATCGCGGCCAGCGCGCTCGTCGCGCTGGGCGTCGGCGCGGTGTCGCTCCGCACCAGCGGCGTGTACTTCATCATGATCACGCTCGCCTTCGCGCAGATGCTCTACTTCCTCGGCGTGAGCCTGAAGGCGTACGGCGGCGACGACGGGATGACGCTGGCTGCGCGCAGCCAGTTCGGTCACTGGCTCGACCTCGAGAACAGCGTCGTCTTCTACTACCTGGTGCTCGCCGTCCTGCTCGCGTTCCACGCGCTGGCCGCCCGGGTCGTCAACGCGCGCTTCGGCCTGGTCGTGCAGGGCGTGCGGGTCAACGAGCGGCGCATGCGGGCCATCGGCTTTCCCACCTTCCGCTACAAGCTCGCCGCCTTCGTCATCGCCGGCGCCATGTGCGGCGTGGCCGGCGTCCTGCTCGTGAACTTCACCAAGTACGTGAGCCCGGCCTTCATGCACTGGACGCGCTCGGGCGAGATCATGGTGATGGTCATCCTCGGCGGCATGGGCACGCGGCTCGGCCCCGCCCTCGGCGCGGCCGTCTTCCTGCTCCTCGAAGAGGTGCTGTCGGGCTACACCGAGTACTGGGCGCTCTTCCTCGGTCCCGTGCTGATCGTCATCGTGCTCTTCGCGCGGCGCGGCCTGGCCGGGATCTTCGAGCCGGCGCGCTCGTCCCCGGCCCCGGAATCATGACGCTCCTCGTCGCCGAGCACCTGCGCAAGCAGTTCGGGGGCGTCATCGCCACCGACGACGTCGGCCTCACGGTCGACGATGGCGAGATCCACGCCGTCATCGGCCCGAACGGCGCCGGCAAGACGACGCTGATCGCGCAGCTCGCCGGCGAGCTCGAGCCCGACGCCGGGCGGATCTCCTTCGGCGGTACCGACGTCACCCGGCGGCCCGTGCACGAGCGCTCACAGCTCGGCCTGGCCCGCTCGTTTCAGATCACGAGCATCTTTCGCGACTTCACCGTGATCGACAACGCAGCGCTCGCCGTGCAAGCGCACCGCGGATCGAGCTTCCACTTCTGGCGCAACGCCCGGCGCGACCCGCAGCTCCGCGAGCCAGCGCGAGAAGCCCTGGCCGCCGTCGGCCTCGGCGGCCGTGCCGACGCGGTGGCCGGCGAGCTGGCCCACGGCGAGCAGCGTCAGCTCGAGATCGCCATGGCGCTGGCGACGCGCCCGAAGCTGCTGCTGCTCGACGAGCCGATGGCAGGCATGGGGCGCGAGGACGGTGAGCGGATGGTCGGGTTGCTGCGTGGCCTCAAGGCCGGTCACGGCGTGCTGCTCGTCGAGCACGACATGGACGCCGTCTTCGCGCTGGCCGACCGGATCACCGTGCTCGTGTATGGCCGGGTGATCGCCTCGGGATCGCCGCACGCGATTCGCAACGATCCTCGCGTCATCGAGGCCTATCTGGGCGACACGGAGGCGGCTCCTGCTTGAGGTGGAGCGGCTCGACGGCGGCTACGGCCAGAGCCAGGTGCTCTTCGGCGTGAGCTTCGCCGTGCACGGCGGGGAGGTCGTCACGCTGCTCGGCCGCAACGGCGTCGGGAAGACGACGACGGTGCGGTCGATCATGGGGCTCTTGCCGGTGCGCGCCGGGGCCATCGTATTCGAAGGCCGGCCGATCCACGGACTGCCGTCGTTCCGCGTCGCCCAGGCCGGGCTTGGCCTGGTGCCGGAGGGGCGACAGATCTTCCCCAATCTCACGGTGCGCGAGAACCTCGTCGCGACGGCCGCCAACCGGAGCGGGGCTGCGACGCCGTGGACCGTCGAGCGCGTCTTCGGCCTGTTCCCGGCGCTGGCCGCGCGGCAGGCGATGCTGGGCGCGAATCTCTCGGGCGGCGAGCAGCAGATGCTCGCCATCGGGCGTGCCCTGATGACCAACCCGCGATTGCTCGTCCTCGACGAAGCCACCGAAGGGTTGGCGCCGCTCGTGCGCGCCCAGATCTGGGCCTGCCTTCGAGAGCTCAAGGCGCGCGGCCTGTCGATCCTCGTCATCGACAAGAACGTCGAGGCCCTCACGCGCCTTGCCGACCGCCACTACATCATCGAAAAAGGGCGTATCGTGTGGCGGGGCACGTCGCCCGAGCTCGCGGCCGACGCCACGCTGCGCCGGCGCTTCCTGGGGGTCTGATGCTGCAATTCGCCAAGCCCGCTCCCGACTTCTCACTGCCGTCGACGGACGGCAAGACGGTCACGCTGGCCGAGCTGCGGGGCAAGGACGTCGTCCTGGTCTTCTATTGCTACGACTGGGGAGGCATCTGAACGCCCGAGCTCTCTGGCCTCGGTGAGGCCGCCAAGCAGGTGCAGGACCGCGGCGCCGTGCTGCTCGGGGTCAGCGGTGACAGCCCGTTCTGCCATACCAAGTTCCTCGAGGCGCGCAGGTTCCCCTTCCCGCTCCTGAGCGACGTCCACCGGACGACGATCGCCGCGTACGGCGTGCTCGACCAGGAACGCAACGTCGCCTTCCGCTCGACGTTCATCGTGGACAAGAACGGCGTGCTGCGCTGGGGCCAGGCCGGCGACCGCGAGATGGTCCGCGACGGCGCCGAGATCGTCCGGGTGCTCGACCTGATCGAGCGCCTCAGAAAGAAGGCGTGACGCTCTTCCGAGGCGAGGCGCGAAGGCGCTGGCTCCTGCGGCTCGCTCTCGTGGTCTTCTCGTTCGCAGGCTGTGCGCCGGCGTTGAGCGATGTGAAGCCCGCGCTCTCCGAGACGGACTCCGGCAATCTCTGGTTCGCCAGCGCCGGAAGCCTGGTTCGGAGTTGGGATCAGTCCCGCCTCGTGCTCGGTGCCCCCGTCGTGATCTCGGGAGAGCTGAGGTTCCCGCCCGGAGCCGGGCCGTTTCCCGCCGTCATCCTCGCCCATGGCTGCGGCGGCATCAGGACTCCTGAATTGGGGTGGGGCCCGCTTCTTCGTGAGTGGGGGTATGCCACGTTCGTCGTCGACAGCTTCCGCGGGCGCGGCTTGACCGAAGTCTGCACCACCGCGAGGACGCTGACGGGCATCCAGCGGATTCCCGACGCCTACGGCGCGCTCCGCTTCATCGCCACGCATCCCAGGATCGACACCCGGCGCGTGGTTCTGATGGGCTTCTCGCACGGAGGCATCCTGACGATGGGAGCCTCGACCGTCTGGGCGAAGGAGACCTTCGTGCCGGCCGGCCAGTCGGCCTTTCGTGCGTTCGTGGCCTTCTATCCCTCCTGCAACTTCGCGTACCCGGAACGTCAGCGCATCTCGGCTCCCGTGCGGATCCACACCGGCGAGCTGGATGACTGGACCCCAGCCGGACCGTGCGTCAGCCTCGCGGAAATCCTCAAGGGCTCTGGCCAGGACGCGACGATCACGGTCTACCCGGCGGCGCACCACGGCTTCGATAGCATCGGACTCACATTCCTCTATCGCCCGGACGTGGACAGCGGCGCGGCCTGCAATCTTCAGCTCGCCAGCATCCTGGGACCATTTCCATCCATACGTGAGACGGGAGGGTGCCTTCGGAAGGGCGCGACCGTCGCCTGGAATCCCGACGCCGCTCAGCAGGCACGGCGGAACGTACGAGCCCAGCTGGCCGAGCTCCTCCAGTAGCGCGCCACCATGACCCTCGTCTTTCGCGGCTACGACAGGAAAGCGCTCGATCGCGAGTAGAGCGACCGTGAAAAGGTTCCCGACCTACGCGCGCTCGAGCCCAGCGCGTCCGTCGCCCCGCTCGCCGTGGCGGACGCTCGCCTCCTCGTCGCCGACCTCCTGCCCTGACCTAAGCGATGAAGCGCGGCATGATCTGGCTGCCCAGGATCCCGAGGTAGTGCGCCTGGGTGTCGAGATCGTGTCCGCTGACACCGATCCAGAGCCGGGTGGCCCCGAGCGCTGCGACCTGCTCGATGCGCTCGATCCAATCACGGGCGTTCCCGGCCAGCGCGAAGCGCTCGAGCGCGTACGGCGTGAGCCCGAGCGCCTCCATCCGCTTGGGGTTCTGGCCTTCGTGGAGCACGTGGTCGGAGAGGACGTAGTGGTCGAGATAGGCCTCGATCTTCGCGCGGAGATCTTCGGGCACGTGCTTGCCCTCGAGGCCGAAGCGCATCGAGTGGTTCAGGATCGACGACACCGACGCCTTGACGTTGTCGATCGCCGTGTCGCGGTCCTCGTGTAACGAGCTGCGCGCGGTGAACCAGATCTCGACGTCCGACGGCCGGCGGCCGGCCTCGCGCGCGCCGGCGTGCACACGCGCGATCGTGTCCTTGATCACCTCGGGTAAGAGGCCGGTGCCGGCGACGACGCCGTCGCCGATCCGGCCGCCCAGGTGGAGCATCCGCGGGCCCTCGGCGCAAATCGAGATGGGCACGCGCGGGCGGACGGCGCTCGACGACCAGCGCACTCGCTGCGGGCGCCCCTGATAGGTGGCCTGGCCCTTCGCCAGCAGATCGCGCACGCAGGTCACGTAATCCTCGATGCGCGCTCGCGATGCGGCCCGGTACCCGATGTTGAGCACGGCGCTGTCGCCGCTCGCCATGTCCATGAAGGCCCGGCCGTCGGTCAGGTGGTCGATGGAGGCGAGGAACGAGGCCATCACCTGCGGCTCGCGGGTCAGCGGATTGGTGGGGCGCAGCCCGACCCGCGCCCGCGCGGAAGCCTGGGCGATCAGCGTCGCGCGGACGTAGGCGTCACCCCCGATGAACGCAGTGTCGAACGTGCCGATCGCCTCGGCGCCGTAGTCGTCCGCCATCTTCACGAGGTCCATGAACTTCCGCGTGTCCTCGCGGCGCAGGAGCGGCGTCGACGAACCGAAGCTGATCCCGAACGCGACCTTCATCGAGCGGGCTATTGAAGTGGACGCGGCTCAGTGGACGCTGCCGCCGCCGTCCACGAGGAGCGTCTGGCCAGTGATGAAGTCGCTGTCGTCGGAGGCGAGGAAGACGAACGTCCCCACGAGATCCTGCGGCACCTCCGCCCGCTTCAGCATCCGCGACCTGACGTTCTCCTGCTTGCGCTCTTCCGAGATGTTGCTCTCGTTCTCACCGCTCAGCGTGAACCCCGGGGCGATGGCGTTCACGCGGATGCCGAACTCCCCCAGCTCGCGGGCCAGCGAGCGGGTGAATCCAACGACGCCGCCCTTGGACGTCGTGTAGTGGATGTAGTGAGGAACGCCCTTGAAGAAGGTGCTCGACGAGATGTTGATGATCGTGCCCTTGCCCTGGGCCTTCATCGCCGGAAACACAGCGCGCGCGCACAGGAAGAGGCCCCGGAGGTTGATGGCCATGACCTTGTCCCACTCCTCGACGGGGATCTCCATGAACGAGCGCCGCTTGAGCGTCCCGTAGAGCGCGGCGTTGTTGCCCAGCACGTCGATGCGGCCGAAGCGCGCGATGGTCTCGGTGGCCAGCCGCAGGGTGTCGGCCTCGCGCGAGACGTCGCACTCGACGCCGAGGGCCTGACCGCCCCGCGCCTCGATCTCGGTGATCGTCGGCTTCGGATCGACGACGTCCGCCACGACCACCCGGGCGCCCTCCGCCGCCACGCCCAGGCTGTACGCGCGACCGATGCCTTTGGCGCCTCCGGTCACGATCACGACCTTGTTCTCGAGTCTCATGGCTCCTCCTTGTCCACCTCAGTCGGTCGCGGTCGGAAGCCCAGGGTCACGCGCCGCCGCCTCGCCTCGCTCGGCCGGCGCGCGAACGCGGCGCATGAAGGGCACCAGGACCACCACCAGACAGGAGGCGACGAGCATAAGCCGGAAATCGTCGGCATACGCCAGGACCTGGGACTGGGTCAGCAGCTCGCGATAGATCATCGCCATCGCCTGCTGTCCCGCCGTCACCGTGTCGGCGCCTCGTTCCAGGAAATGCCCGGTCCACTGGTGAAGGCGAGCCGCCATCTCGTGGCTGCCGAGATTGATGTGACTGCCCAGCGTCGCCTGGTGTCCCTGGGCGCGGCGAACCAGCATCGTCGTGACCAGGGCCACTCCGACGCTTCCGCCGACGTTCCGGACGAGATTGTAGGCGGAGGTCGCGTTGCTCAGTCGCTCCATCGGGATGTTGGCCAGGGCCAGGGCCTGCAGCGGGACGAAGATGAAGCCCGCCGAGAACCCCTGGACGAAGCGCGGCCAGGCCAGTGCCTCGAAGTCCATGGTCGACGTGACCTCGGTCATGAGCCAGAGCGCCACGGCCTGCAGCAGACAGCCCCCCACCAGCATGATTCGCTGGTCCATCCGTGAGACGAGGCGTCCCGAGATCATCAGCGCGATCATCGTGCCGAGCCCGCCGGGCGCCAGCGTGAGCCCGGCCGTCCACGCGTCGTAGCCGAGGATCTTCTGGGTGTAGAGGGCCACCATCAGGATGCTCGAGTTGAAGGCGAGGCCGACGAGGAAGATGGCGACGGTGCCCAGCCCGAAGTTACGTTCGGCGAAGACACGGAGATCAAGAATGGGCTCGCTGGCCATCAGCTCCCGGGCCATGAACCCGATCAACATGACCACGGCAACGACGGCGAGCATCACGATCATCGTCGAGTCGAACCAGTCGTTGCGCTCCCCGAGATCGAGGACGAGCTGCAGACAGCCGAACCCGATCACCATCAGCGCGATGCCGGCCAGGTCGACGTGCCGGGGGCGACGATGGAAGGGCGCGTCGAAGAGGAACGCGCTGATCATGAAGAAGCCGATGATACCGATGGGAAGGTTGATGTAGAAGATCCAGCGCCAGGACCAGTTGTCGCAGATCCAGCCGCCCAGCGTGGGCCCGAGGATGGGCGCCAGCATGATGCCGACGCCCCACACCGCCATGGCGGTGCCCCGCTCGGCGAGCGGAAAGATCTCCCACATGATGGCCTGCGCCATCGGAATCACCGGACCGCCCCCGAGTCCCTGGAGCACGCGCATGGCCACGAGGAACTCCAGATTGGGGGCCAGGCCGGAGAGGAACGAGCTGACCGTGAACACGACCGTGCAGATCAGGTAGAAGCGCCGGCGCCCGAACACCGACGTCAGCCATCCCGTGGCCGGGATCACGACGGCGTTGGCGGCCAGGAACGAGGTGATGACCCACGACATCTCGTCGATGCTGGCCGAGAACGAGCCCTGCATGTGCGGCAGGGCCACGTTGGTGATGCTGGTGTCGAGCACCTGCATCACCGTGACCATCATCACCGAGAATGTGATGGCCCACTTGCGGGCGGAGCCAAGGGGCGCGGTGGGCGCCTCAGCCACGATAGTGTGCCGAGGGCCGCTTCATCTCGAAGATGTCGTGCACGTGGGTGTAAAGATTTTCGGCCAGGCGGCCGACCGGATGGAGCCGGTGGAGGTCGATGCGGCCGGTGGAGGCGTCGTAGAGGCCGTCGCGGACGTGGAAGTGGACGATCTCACCGATCACGAGGTTGGCCGGCGCGTTGCCAACCGGGATGATCTGGACCAGTCGGCACTCCATGCTGATGGGCGCGTCCGCCACGCGCGGGGGCTTCACCTTCGCGCTCGCCGCCGCCGTCAGCCCGGTGACCGCGAACTCGTCCACCTCGGGTGGATAATCCCCCGACGTCAGGTTCATCTGCTCGGCCAGCGCATCGTCGACCACGTTGACAACGAACTCGCGCATCGCCTCCACGTTGCGCAGCGTGTCCTTCTTGGTACGCTCGGCGCCCCGCTCGCCCCGGAGGGACGACGAGAACGCGATCGTCGGCGGGTCGTCGGTGATCGCCATGAAGTAGCTGAACGGGGCCAGGTTG
>Ga0209470_1000086_pt1 | contig 63887 bp, 64 predicted proteins | sample GraSoiAngelo_125_FD_185882 | JGI IMG/M metagenome (GOLD analysis project Ga0209470, IMG submission 185882) | Grasslands soil microbial communities from the Angelo Coastal Reserve, California, USA - 14_0927_05_40cm (SPAdes) (version 2) | ecosystem: Environmental > Terrestrial > Soil > Grasslands ... | reverse complement strand
GCGTGTGATCGGGGTCTGCGGGCTCGCGCTGGGGGTGGCGATTGCCATCGACACGTCGAACAGCGCGCTCGGGGCCCCGGTGCTGTGCGCGCGGCGTCGGGGTGGGGTGGTCGTCGCGCGGAGCGACGCGTGCCGGAGCAGGGAGACGCTCGTCTCGCTGAGCGACCTCGGAGCCGTGGGCCCCATCGGGCCGACGGGCACCATGGGCGTCTCGGGCCCGACCGGCGCAACAGGCCCGACGGGGCCCACCGGAGCCCCCGGGGCCACGGGTGCAACGGGCGATGTGGGCCCCACCGGTCCGACCGGCCCCACTGGTGACGTGGGCCCCATCGGGCCGACCGGTCCCACGGGTGACGTAGGCCCCACCGGCGCCACCGGGGCGACGGGAGCCACGGGATCGACGGGCGCCACGGGCGCGACGGGCGCCACAGGCGCGACCGGCGGTACGGGCCCGACGGGTGACACGGGTCCGACCGGCGCGATCGGCCCGACGGGCGACACGGGTGCGACCGGCCCGACGGGCGATACGGGTCCCACCGGTGCGACCGGGCCAACCGGAGCGACGGGACCAACCGGTCCGAGCGACGTCTTCGTGAGCCCCGACGACTCGGGAAGCATCACCGACTCGCTCGCCACGCTCGCGACCGTGTTCGGGCTCGAGGATGGTACCTACGTCGTAACCGCCAAGGCCTCCCTGGCCGGGGATGCGACGACGCCAACCCGCGTGACCTGCGACCTGACCGCAGTCGCAACCGGCGTCGTCGACATGGCCGCGGTGGACGTGGGCGCCAGCGCCGCGGCGGAGATCGTGCTCACCGCGCCGGTCACCCTCTCCGGCGGCCCGACCGACGTCCAGCTCGAGTGCTCGACCAACCCGACGGGTACGACGGTCACCGCGAGCGACATCAAGATGACGGCGCTCCGGGTGGGCAGCGTGACCCTGACGGGACCGTGATATTCAGCGGCCGACGGCGGGATGGCGGCGCTTCCAGTCCGCCACCGCCGCGTCCCAGACGGCTCGATCCCTGGTGACCCGGAAGCAGGCGGGCAGCGGCGCGGGGTAGCTGCCCGGGCCGAGCCATACCATGACGTTGCGCGCGCAGCCGGCGAGGGGGCGGGGGATGCCCATCGTGTCCGGCCCGCCCTGGCTCACCTTCTCGGCCAGGAAGACGTTGTCGTAGAGCGCGAGGGCCGTCGCGCCGTCGCTCCATTTGAAGAACTCGCCGTTGCCGAGCTGCGAGCGGCTGCCGTCGCGCGGGCCGGGCATCGGCTCCAGGCGCAGGAGCGAGCGGCGGATGGCGAGGAGCTGCCCGCGGCCGTCGCCGCCGATCGACGCCGAGGGGCGTTCGCTGATCGCGACGTAGCAGCCGTCGAAGAGCGAGTCGTCGATGAGCCCACCCTCCAGATGGTCGTCCTCGACGCAGTCGTCCCGGATGTAGGACAGCCAGGCGTTGCGGACGGTGAACGGGCCGATGCCGCGCGGGCGGAGCCCGTCGGTCACGTCGTCGACGCGGATGCCGTCGACGGTCGTCGGGCTGGCGAAGGCGGCGCCGGCGTTGTTCATGTCGTGCATGGTGGCCCAGTCGAGCCTGCGGTCGTACTGGCCGCGCACCGTGCCGCCGGCAAGGCAGATGTCGGCGCCCCCGTCGAGCGAGATCGGATAGTGGGTCGAGGAAGACGCGAGGAAGGTGACGGCGCGCGCGTCGATGCGCGTGCCGGGCGCGAGCGAGCGGTTGCTGTACGCCGCCGTGCGGGTGCCGCGGAGCGTGACCATCGGTCCGCGACCGGCGAGACAGGCGAACGGTGCGGTGCTGGCGGCCCCGGGCAGCAGGCAGGCGGCGCGCGCCGCGGCGGTGCCGAGCGTCGCGCCGACCCCGCCGGCGCAGGCGCCGGAGATGCGGCCGCGCGCGCCGGCGGCCGCGGCACGCCGCCCGCTCCGCTTGAGGCCCCCGATCGCGGCGCGGACGAGCCGCGGGGCGCGGGCCGGGTTCGTCTCGGCGGCCGCCCGGTCGATCAGCGTCCGCGCCCGCTCGACGAGCGCCGAGACGACGGACGGCAGCGGCTCGCCGGTGCACGCGTCGACGGCGGGCGCCCGATCGATGGCGTCGCGGACGGCATCGACGCCGACCGGGTCGTGACGGCAGCCGGCGGCGCCCGTGCACGTGTCGAGCGTGCACGCGTCGCCGTCGTCGCAGTCGGCGTCGCCACCGGGGCAGAGCGGCACCGTGCTGGTCGTGGTCGTGCTGGTGGTGGCGACGACGGCCGCCGCGGCGAGGGCCGGCAGGAGGGCCATGGCGGGCAGGAGGCGCATCCAGGACCGCATGGTGGATGATGTGCTCCTCTTCTCCCCCGACGGAGAAGGGAGCAACCGACATGCCATGAGAGCAGGGTGTTTCGGCCGGCGCCGCACGCTCGGGTCGCGCGCGCCTGCGACATCGCGCGGGCGCGTGCCTCGCGGACGCGGTCCCTACCGGAAGGTGCGGGCGAAGAGCCCGTCGATCGCGGCCCGGCCGTTCTCCTCGAGGAAGCGCGTGCCCGTGCCGCAGAAGTGCGGTTCGGTGATGAGCGGGTCGCGGGCCGCTTCCCACGCGTCGCCGGCCCACCGGAACCAGCCGTCGCGCGTCTGGTCGAAGACGAAGACCGGCTTGTTGAAGAGCTTGGCGAACTCGGCCGCCACCCCTGTTCCACCCGTGACGGTCTGATCCGGCTGGATGCGGCCGATGACGAAGACCTCGCGCCCGCTGTTGACCTGATGCCAGATGCTCTGCAGGACCTTGCGGAAGAGCGGCGTGTCCGGGTAGCGGCGGTGCATCAGCTTGGTGAGGTAGGCGAGGCTCACGTCGCCCTGCCGGAGCTCGGCGCGCGTGAGGACGCGGATGCCGCGGCGGCGGGCGTCGTTGTGGCCCTCGAAGGTGAAGTTGACCTCGTCGATGCCGTGGCGCTCGGCGGCGGCGCCGAAGGCAGCCTCGGCGCCGTTGGCGGCGCCGCTGAAGAGGACGCAGCTCTCGGGAAGCACGGGCGCCGACCCTAGCAAGCCGGGGCTCGCGTTCCAAGCGCCGGCTTGACTCGGCACGGAGGCCACGCGCATGCTCGCGCGCGATGGCCAACGATCCTGCCTACCGGACCGCGGACCCGGACGACTTCCCCGCCATGATCGAGCCCGCACGCTACGCGCGCCGCTCCTCGGACTTCGAGGAGATCATCGCGCGCACCGAGGAGCACTTCTGGAACCCGGAGGACCCGGACTACGTCGACTTCACGACCCCCTGCCCGGAGGGGCGAGACGATCGTGCTCTCCTGTTCGTGCTCGAGAGCAACACCGCCGTTTGGGACCGCCTGGACGAGGGGCAGCGCATCGCGCTGACCAACGAGAGCGCGCGCTGGAGCCTGTCGAACATCCTGCACGGCGAGCAGGGTGCGCTCAGCCTCTCGGCGAGCCTCTGCGACATCTTCCTCGATCCGGGCGCGCAGGAGTACGCCGCCAACCAGGTGCGCGAGGAGGCGCGTCACGTGCACGCCTTCAGCCGCTATGTCCAGGCACGGTTCGACGGGCGCATCTTCCCGGTCGGTGACACGGTGGGGCGGCTGCTCGGCGAGCTGGTGGCTACGCCGGTCGTCTACAAGAAGATCGTCGGCATGCAGATGCTGGTGGAAGGCGTGGCGATGGGCGCCTTCACGACGCTCTACAAGATCGCGCAGGACCCGCTGCTGCGGCGGGTCTGCCAGCTGGTCATGACCGACGAGGCCTTCCACCACAGGTTCGGCAAGATCTGGGCGCACGCCACGCTCCCGCAGCTCGACGAGGCCGAGCACCAGGCGGTCGAGGACTGGGCGCTCGAGTGCTTCGACACGCTCCTCTTCAACCTCGTGAACCCCGAGCAGAAGCGGCTCATCTACCCGCAGTTCGGCCTCGACTGGGAGTGGGTGCGCGACGCGGTCCTGGAGGCGCGGACCGACGAGCACCGCCGCGGCCTCATGCAGCGCTCGAGCAACGTCTTCCGGACGCTCATCAAGACGCTGCTGAAGGCCGGCATCATCACCGACCGGACGCGCCCCCACTACGCCGTGTGGGTCGACCTCGAGGAGCTGACGGCCGAGGGCGACCGCATGGTGGGCGACGAGGTGGCGGAGGAGGGCATCCGCTCGCTGAAGGCGATCAACGCCGGCAAGCGGAAGGTGGTGCGGAAGAGCGGGGTCTGAGCGGGCGGGGGAACGTCGAGCTGTCAGCGCCTCCCGAAGCCGCCCAGCCGGGTCGCATAGGGCCGGGTGGGCCGCAGCCGTCCCCTCTTCGGGTCGATCGATAGGCCGAGGGCCTCGAGGGTCTCCACCCCGAGCAGGGGCTCCTCGCAGGGGCCGATCCAGAAGATCGTTGCCGCCTCCCGCCCGTCGATGCGCACGGCGCCGAGCGCCGTCGGCAGGCGCACCCGCCTGCCGGTCGCCAGACGGACCCTGTCGCGGATCGGACCCGGCTCGATGCCGAGCCGCTGCGCAAGCTCGGCGGGGATCAGGTTGTAGGTCGCGCCGCTGTCGACGAGGAAGCGCACCCTGGCAGCGCGCCTTCCCCGGATCGTCGCGTCGACGAAGACGTGGCCCACACAGACCTCGTACGCGTGCGTGTGAGGCAGGTCAACGGGAATGCGGGGCGTCCTGGCCTCGCCCGCGGCGCCTTGATGGTCGCCGCGCGTCGGCGACATCGGGTGCGCCTCCGTGCCGTGGCCCACCATCTCCGCGAAGTCCGACGGATCCCCCTCGGCCTCACCGAGGTCGAGGCAACGATGCGCAACAATCCGGCGTTTCGTCCCCTAGCCATCGACTTCTCACAGGTGATGCAATTTGCACTTCTCCCGAGTCTCGAGGATCTATTCGACCGCCTGATCGTCGCGGCTGCACGCGCGCTGGATTGTCCCTTGATCACCGCGGACGCGGGCATGGGCGACAGCGAACTGGTCGACGTCGTTTGGGACTGAACGCGACGACGCGGTTGCGACGACGGGTCACCGCGAGCCGGTTCAGGTTTCCGTCGAGGACGCCAGCGACGTGACGCCGGCCGCTCGCGGCTCGGCCGCGAGGCCGTAGACCACGATCGGACGGCTGCGCCCGCGCACGTGCACCGGCTCGCGCATCGCGAGGGGCGCTGCCACGCCGCCCCGGCGCGCCAGGTCGTACACCGTCTCCGAGACGAGCAGCGTGCAGCCCGTCTCCCGGCAGAGCTGCTGGAGGCGGGCCGCGACGTTGACGGTGTCGCCGATGACGGTGAACTCGTGCCGGTCGGGCGCTCCGACCGCCCCGGCCACGACCTCCCCCGCGTGCACGGCGATGCTCATCTCGAGCGGCTCCCGTCCCGCGGCGGCACGGGTCCGGTTCAGGTCCGTCAGCCGCTCCTGCATGCCGAGCGCGCAGCGGAGCGCGGCGGCCGCGCCGGCCGCGGGACGCTCCGCCACGCTGGTCTCGAACAGGCCGAACACCACGAGCATGGCGTCGCCGATGAACTTGTCGACGAAGCCGCCGCACTGGCGCACCCACGCGGTCATCGCCGCGAAGAACTCGTTGAGCGTGCGCACGACCTCCTCGGGGGCCATGCGCTCGGCCATCGTCGTGAAGCTCCGGAGGTCGCAGAAGAGCACGGTGGCGGCGCGCAGCTCGCCGCCGCGCTCCACGCCCCCCGCCAGCAGATAGTCCCGCACCGACGGGTCGACCACGTGCCCGAACGTCTGCAGGATGTGCTCCCGGTCCCGCAGCGCCACGACCAGCGCGTTGACGCCGTCCTCGAGCACCCCGACCTCGTCGCTCGAGCCGACCCGCACCTGCACGCCGAGATCGCCGCGCTGCACGCGGCGCAGCGCGCCGGCCACGTCGCCGAGCGGACGCGTCAGCGAGCGCGCCAGGATCAGCGTGAGGACGATGCCGAGGGCCACGTAGAGGAAGAACGTCATGGTGGACGCGTGGGCCATGGCCGCCACGACCGCGTCGGCGTCCTGCACGCGCGTCGCCACGCGGACCACCGACGTACGGACCACGCCGAGCATCGTGAAGAGGGGGGTGAAGGCGACGGCCGCCAGGAAGAGGAACAGCCGCGTGCGGACGCCGGCCGTGAGACACCTCCCGAGATCGGGGATGCGACCGTCGGGGAACACCCGGGGCACGATCTGCGACCGGAAGAGCCACTCGAGGACGAGGTAGCTGGTGGTGGCGGCCAGGAACCCGTTCACGAGGGGGGAGAGCACCTGCTGCGACATGAGGTCGGGTGCCCACCGGCCGAAGTGCCAGATCGTGATGGCGGGAAAGAAGACCCCGCTCAGGCACCACGGCGCGAACGTCATCGCCGCCACCAGGAAGGGCGCCGACAGCACCCGTCGCTGAACGCGGGTGGGGACGGGCTCCACCGGCCGCCTGAAGTGCAGCACGACCGGCCAGAGGTAGGTGAAGACGGCGACGGTGCCGGCGACGTATGCCGTCAAGCGCCAGTAGGGAAGCACGCGCCACTCGAAGGCCCGCGACTCCTGCGCGAACGGGCTCAGCGAGCGCATGGCGTTGATCGTGAGCTGCGTCGTCGCGCCCGCCAGCAGATGCACGCAGAGGAGCACGACGAACAGGAGAGGCAGCCAGAGGGGAAACGGACCGGGAACGGTGTCCCGGGTCGAACGCTGCGCGTCCCCGCGTCCGACGACGCCCTCATGCACCGGGCGCCCGGCGAGCTCCCCCGAGACGACGGTCATGGCGTGCCCGCGGCCATCCACGCTCCGCATCCCACGACCCGGGGAGCGGCTGCAAGCGCTTCGCAGGCGAGAGCTTCCGGTGATTCAGGCCCCGCGCAGGTGCCAGGCCTTCGGCCGCACGAAGGCGGCGATCCCGTCGCGCGACAGGGTGACGCCGAGGCCCGAGGCGCCGCGCCCCGTCCACGGCAGGCGCGGGCTCACCCGGTCGCAGCAGTTCCAGTAGGCCGTGCCGGTGTTCACGCGCGCCAGGACGCGCTCGGCACGGGCGCGGTTGGCGGTGTAGACGGCGGCGGTCAGGCCGTACGGCGTATCGTTCATGAGCGCGACGGCCTCGTCGTCCGAGCCGGCGCGCGCGAGACCGATCAGCGGCCCGAACGTCTCCTCGCGCATGACGGCCATGGTGTGGTCGACGTCCACCAGCACCGTCGGCGCGAAGAAGAAGCCGGGCCGCTCGACGCGCCGGCCGCCCGTCAGCACGCGGGCGCCACGCCCGAGCGCGTCGGCCACCTGCGCCTCCTGGTGCGCGACCGCTGCCTCCCGGCGTGCGAGCGGCCCGACGTAGGTGTGCTCGTCGAACGGATCGCCGACCACGTAGCCGCGGACCGTCGCCACGAACGCCTCGACGAAGCGCGGCCAGACGCGCTCGTGCACGTAGACGCGCTCCACCGCACAGCAGCTCTGGCCCGTGTTGTAGAAGGCGCCGTCGGCGACCGCCGCCGCCACCTGCTCGACGTCGACGTCGTCGCACACGTAGGCCGGGTCCTTGCCGCCGAGCTCGAGCTGGGCCCGCACCAGGCGCGGCGCCACCGCCGCCGCCACCTTGACGCCCGTCGCGTGCGAGCCCGTGAAGCAGACGGCGTCGACCGGCTCGTCGAGGAGCATCGCGCCGACCCTGCCTCCGCCCACCAGCACCTGGAACACGTCGGCGGGGATGCCGGCCTCGTGCAGCAGCTCCGCGATCGCGAGGCCGGTGAGCGTCGCGAACTCGCTCGGCTTGTAGAGGACCGCGTTGCCGGTGAGCAGCGCCGGCAGGAAGACGTTCGCGCCCACGTACCACGGGTAGTTCCATGCCGAGACGTTGGCCACCAGGCCGAGCGGCTCGCGGGCGATGCGCTCCTCGAGCCCGTCGGCGGAGCTTGCGCGGACCACCTCGTCGGCCAGGGCGCCTTCGACCGCCGCCAGGAAGAAGTCGACGCGCGGCAGGAGCCCGGCGAGCTCGCGGCGGGCCTGCGTGATGGGCTTCCCCACCTCGAGCGTGAGCGTGCGGGCGAGCGGCTCGGCGCGCTCGACGGCGAGGACGCGGAAGCGCCGGATCGCCTCCGCGCGCGCGGCGAGGGGGGCCGCCGCCCAGGCGGGCTGGGCCGCGCGCGCGCGCCGGCACGCGGCGGCAACCGCGGCGTGATCGGCCTCGGCGACCTCGCGCAGGACCTCCCCGGTGGCGGGGTTGATGACGAGCATGATCGGATACGCAAAACATGGGCGCGCTCGAAGCGCAAACCTCTGGAGGTCCGCGAGCCCGCGCGCTAGCGTCGGCCTCGATGATCCGGTGCCTCCTCGCCGTCCTCGCGCTCGCCGGGGTCGCGCACGCGGACGGCGGCGACTGGGAGCGGATCGCCGACCGCGACGGCGTCGTGATCGAGCGCCGCGGCGTCGAGGGGTCGTCCGTCCGCGAGGTGCGCGTCACGACGCGCGCGTCGCTGCCCCCGGCCGCGATCATGGCGACGCTCTGGAAGCACGAAGAGTACGTCGAGTTCGTGCCGTACCTGAAGCGGCTCGACGTCCTGCGCGACGACGGCGACGTGAGGCTCATCTACGAGCAGATCCACGTCCCCCTGGTGAAGGACCGCGACGTCACGCTCCGCATCAGGCGGACGTTCTCGGCCGAGACGGGGGTCTACGAGGTCGCCAGCGTGGCCGTCCCGGACGAGGGGCCGCCCGAGAGCAGCGCCTACGTGCGCGTGCGGACCAGCGTCGGCCGGTGGAGGCTCGCGCCGGCGGCCGACGGCGGCACCGCGGTCGTGTACACCGTGCGTACCGACGCCGGCGGCCTGCTGCCCGCGTGGATCGTCAATACGGCGCAGAAGGACGTCAGCGTGCAGCTCGTGCGGGCGATGCTCGAACGCGCTCGACACGACAATCCGTAGCGCGGCCGAGTGCGCAGCGGATGGAGCGTCCGCAGTGTGCGATGCGAGCGCCCGCACCCTTCTGTTCCGTCGTGTCAGGGGAATGCCGGACCCGGCGGTCGGGCGGCCGGCGCCCGGCACGATTCGCGGGGCTCGCTCGGCGTGCTGGACCGGTCTCGAACTTGCTGTCTCCGGCCACCATCTCCATGGGGCTGTTTGCAAATGACCGTGACGTGATCCCCGCATCCGGCATGCGGGTCGGCGGGATCGCGCCGGAGGAGGTTGCGATGGGCGAGCGGGAGCGGGGCGCGAGCCAGTCCACCGGCCCCGGGGGCATCGATGCGTTCCTCGGGAAGGGGACCCGGGTCACGGGCAAGCTGGTGTTCGAGGGAACCGGACGGATCGAGGGACAGGTCGAAGGCGAGATCTCCGCGCAGGACACGCTCACCATCGGCCCCGGCGCGCTGGTCAAGGCGAGCATCTCGGGCGCCGCGATCGTCGTCGAGGGTCGGGTGACCGGCGACGTGACCGCACATCAGCGGGTGGAGCTGCGCGCGTCGAGCCGGGTGCAGGGCAACATCACCACCCCGAGCCTCGTCGTCCAGGAAGGCGCGTTCTTCGAAGGCCAGTGCAAGATGGTGGAGGGCGGGGCGCTGCGCGCGAAGCCCGACGGGCCGGCGCCGGCGAACCAGGGTCTTCGCGCGCGGGACACGCCCGCGCCGGCGCCCGCTTCGCTCTCCGCGTAGTCGGCCCGCTAGGGCCGGACCTCGAGCACGAGGTTGAACGGCGTCGCGGTCGCGCGCCGGAAGCGCGTGAAGCCGGCCTCCGTCACCACGTCGCGGAGCCGCTTCTCGCCCGCCTGCGCCCCGAGCGCGAGTCCCACCTCCTGCGCGAGCGACGCCGGCGTGCAGACCATCGTCGACGCCGAGTAGAAAACGCGCCCGATCGGGTTCAGGTTGTCCTCGACCCGGTCGCCGGCGAACGGCTCGACCAGCATCCAGGTGCCGTCCGGCGCCAGCGACCGGCGCACGTGGGTGGCGGCGCCGACCGGGTCGCCCATATCGTGCAGGCAGTCGAAGAACGCGACCAGGTCGTACCCCGTGCCGGGATAGTCCTGCGCGCGCGCCACCTCGAAGCGGGCCCGCTCGCCCACGCCCGCCCCGGCCGCCGCCGCGCGTGCCCGGGTGATCGACGGCTCGTGGTAGTCGAAGCCGACGAACGTCGAGCGCGGGTACGCGCGCGCCATGATGATGGTCGACGTGCCGAGGCCGCAGCCGACGTCCGCGACGCGCGCCCCGGCCCGGAGCTTCTGCTCCACGCCCTCGAGCGCGGGGATCCACGACGTCGTCAGGTTGGCGTTGTAGTTCGGACGGAAGAACCGCTCGGTGCCGACGAAGAGCGCCGGGTCGTGCTCGTGCCAGCCGACGCCCTTCCCGGTCCGGAAGGCCGCGGTGATCTTCGGCTCGTCCTTGAAGAGCGCGGTGAGTATCTGGAAGCCGCCCTGCGCGAAGACGGGGCTCGACTCGTCGGCGAACACCATCGCCTGCTCGTCGTTCAGGCTGAAGCGTCCGCTGGCCGGGGCATAGTCCACGTAGCCGCTGGCCGCTTGCGCACAGAGCCACTCGCGCACGTAGCGCTCGGCGGTGCCGGTGCGGGCGGCGAGCTCGGCGGGCGTGAGCGGCCGCGCGCCAGCCATCGCCTTGTAGAGTCCCAGTTGATCGCCGATCACGACCAGCGCGGCAGAGATCGCCGATCCCATGTCGCCCACGATCTTCCCCATGAAGTGCTCGAGCTTGTCCGGATCGACCGCCATGGTGTGCCCTCCTCGGCGCGGGTAAGTGACCGCGCCGCGCGCGGGAGTCAAGGGGGAGGGTCAGCGGGCGTCCGGCGTGTCCAGGTGCAGGTCGAGCAGCTCGACGTCGAGCAGCCGGCCCGACTTCTCGCCCACCCGCCGCATGGTGCCGATCGGCTGGAAGCCGAAGGCGCGGTGGAGCGCGAGGCTCGCGCCGCCGCTGCTCTCGATGCGCGCCAGCAGGACGCCGAGGCCCGCCGCGCGGCCGCGCGCGATCAGCTCGGCAAGCAGCGCGCGGCCGATGCCGCGCCCGCGGTGGTCCTGGTGGACGTAGACCGAGACCTCCGCCGCCCGCGCGTACGCGCAGCGGTCGGACCAGGCGGAGAGGCTGCCCCAGCCCAGCACGCGGCCATCCTCCTCGGCGACGATCAGCGGGTGCTGCGGCGAGGCATGGACGGCGAACCAGGGCGCCCGCTCCTCGAGCGTCCACGGCACCGTGTCGAAGGTGGCGACGCCGTGCTCCACCTCGTAGTTGTAGATGTCGATGACCGCCGGCAGGTCGTCGGCGCGCGCGCTCCGGATCGTCGTCATGGGGTCCTCGGCCGCACGCCGCGCCCGGCGCCTACCTCGCCTCGGGTTCAGACCTGCGGGCGAAGTGGAGCCGGGCCAGGCGCTCGTCATCGTCGAGCACCTCCAGCCCCTCCTTGCGGAGCGCCGCGCGGATGTCGTCGCGCGTCTCCAGCTTGACCGGCACCAGGTCGACGAGCCGCCCGTCGACGAGCTCGAGTTGCCACTCGGCCCAGGGGTCGCGCTCGCTCACCTCGTCGGCCCATGCCGAGCGACCACCGAGGTAGAGCACCGGCCGGCACGAGCCGCAGTGCGTGTACGCCAGGAGGGTCGTGGTCCGCCTCTCTTCCTCCATACGCGACGTCCGTCGCATGACCGGCCTTCCGCCCTCCGCGGCGACGACGGTCTCTCGGTCGTGCTCGACCACGCGATACAGCGCGCCGTCGAAGACGACGTAGCGGTGCATCAGGCACTCGAGGCTCTTCGTCTGCAGGTCGCCGAGCGCGTGACCTTCGGCACAATGCGTACGGTCGCGCGGCCAGACGGTGATGGTGTCGTACATCCCCATGGTTCGTCTCAGCTCCGGGGCTGTCGTCCTCTACCATCCACAGACGAACGAGAGAAGCACGCGCTCGTCGATCGTGGAATGGAGCCGAAGCTTCGCGAGGGCCCTTGAATCACGCGGGTCCGGCTGCTACTCGATTCGCATGAAGGCGACTACCATAAAGGTAGAGGGCGAGCTGCTGAAGGAGCTCGAACGCGCCAAGCCTCAGTCGCAGAGCCTCTCGGCCTTCGTCAGGACGGTCCTCCAGCAGGAGGTGATGCGGCGTAAGATGGCGGAGGCGGCGGAGCGTTATGCCGAGTTCCTGCGCGAAACGCCCGATGAGCGCGCCTGGCTCGATGAGTGGGTCAGCGCGGATCTCGCAAGGCCGCCGAAGCGGAGACGCCGGTGAGGCGCGGAAGCGCCTACTGGGTCAACCTCGGGGCGGCTGCGCCGCCCGAGCTGGGCAAGGTTCGGCCGGGAATCGTCGTGTCCAACTCCATGCAGAACGAGCGTCTGGATTCAGTGGTGATCGTCCCGCTGTCCGCCCAGGCGCCAGAGATCTGGCCACTCAGGCTTCGCGTCGAGCTCGGGGGCATGAAGGCGTCCTACGCGGTGATCCCGGGTATCCGACAGGTGAGCAAGTCCAGGCTGCAAGAGTCGATCGGGGCTGCGTCCGCCGCTGCAATGGCGAGAATCGGCGAAGCGCTCGCCCTCTACCTCGGCGAGTGACCTCGTGTTGAGCCGCCGGCGTGGGCGCCGAGCGGCGCGGAAGGGTCCCAACGCAGGCGCGGCCAACCCCCACGCCGCCGGCGGGCACCGGGCCGCGATTCTCGCCTCCTTCCTCGGCTGGACGCTCGACGCGTTCGACTTCTTCCTCGTCGTCTTCACCCTCACCGCGATCGCGCAGGAGTTCCACACCTCGGACGCCGCCATCGCGCTCTCGATCACCCTGACGCTCGCCTTCCGCCCGGTCGGCGCCCTCCTCTTCGGCCTCCTCGCCGACCGCTACGGGCGCCGCCTCCCGCTCATGATCGACCTCGTCTTCTACTCGGTCGTCGAGGTGCTCTCCGGCCTCGCCCCCGGCTACCGGAGCTTCCTCGTGCTGCGCGCCCTGTTCGGCATCGGGATGGGCGGCGAGTGGGGCGTCGGTGCGTCGCTCGCCATGGAGAAGGCGCCCACCCGGCTGCGGGGCGTCCTCTCGGGGCTCCTCCAGGAAGGCTACGCGGCGGGCTACCTGCTCGCCGCGCTCTGCTACTTCCTGGTCTTTCCCCGCTTCGGCTGGCGCCCGATGTTCTTCGTCGGCGGTCTCCCGGCGCTCCTCGCCCTCTACGTGCGCGCCAACGTGCGCGAGTCGGAGGTCTGGGAGCGGACGCGGCACGGGAGCTGGGCCGAGCTCGCCCGGGCGATCGCCGCCAACTGGCGGCTCTTCTGCTACCTGACGCTCCTCATGGCGACGCTCAACGCGGTGTCGCACGGGACGCAGGACATGTACCCGACCTTCCTCCAGCGCGACTGGGGGTTCGCGCCTTCCGGGCGTGCGGCGCTGACAGCGCTGTCGATGGTCGGCGCGATCGTGGGCGGCATCGTCTTCGGACTCGGCTCGGATCGCCTCGGCCGCCGGGCGGCCATGATCGCGGCCTTCCTCGGTGGCCTCGCTCTCGTCCCCGTGTGGGCGTTTGCGCCGTCGGTCGTGCTCCTCGTCTGCGGCGCCGTCGCGATGCAGTTCATGGTGCAGGGGGCGTGGGGCGTGATTCCGGCCCACATCTCCGAGCTGTCGCCGGACGGCGTGCGCGGTTTCCTGCCCGGGTTCGCCTACCAGTGCGGCGTGCTGCTCGCGAGCCTGCTCGTGTACCTCGAGGCCCTGTTCGCAGCGCGCACCAGCTACGCGACGTCGATGGCGATGACGGCCGCGGCGGTATTCGTGCTGGCCGCCGTGGTGACGGGCCTCGGGCCGGAGCGGCGGGGAGTCGTGTTCGGCGGCAAGCGGTTCGAGTGACCGCTCACATCGACGGCTTCGTCTCCCTCGCGCTCGGACGCTCGAGCATGCGGGCCACCCAGCGCGCGACGGCGGGCGGCGGCGTGACCTCCATCAGCGGCAGGAACTCGACGAAGGGCGTGTAGCAGACCTCGACCAGGCTGTAGCGGTCACCCACCAGGTAGTCCTTGCCGCGGAGCTGGGTCTCGAGGATGCCGAGGTGCTTCTCGATCTCCTTCTTCGCCTGCGCCATCGCCGCCGCGTCCCAGCGCTCCTTCGGCAGGAACCGCTTCGGGAAGATGATGATGCCGGTCTGCCGGGCCAGCTGGATGTCGCAGAGCTTCACGTGCATGGCGACGAGCGCGCGTCCCCGGGCGTCGGCCGGCACCAGCGGCGGGCTCGGATGGGTCGCCTCGAGGTACTCGAGGATGGCCGTCGACTCGTAGAGGACGAAGCCGTCCTCCTCGAGCGTCGGCACGCGCCCGTACGGGTTGAGCGCCAGGTAGGCGGGCTCGCGATGCGCCCCCTTTGCCATGTCGAGCTCGATGAGGTCGGCCGCGAGCCCCTTCTCGATGAGCGCGATGCGGACGCGGCGCGAATAGGTGGACAGGGGATGGTAGTGCAGCTTCAGCATGAGATGGCTCCTTTCCTGGCCCGCGCTAGCATGGCCTCGACACCTTTGTCACCATGGTGGGGATGGGCGCGCCTGCGTGGCTTCTCCTGTCCCTGCTCGCCGTCTCGGACCGCAAGCTGCACGACCGCGCCATCGTGATCGACGCGCACTCGGACTGCACGCAGCGCATCACCTACGACGGCATCGACTTCAGCCACAAGCAGCCGGACATGCACGTCGACCTCCCGAAGATGAAGGCCGGAGGTCTCGACGCGCAGTTCTTCTCGATCTTCGTCGGGCCGTGGCAGGCGAAGCCGGACGCCTTCTACGCGGAAGCGCTGAGACAGTTCGACGCGGTCCACGCGATGATCGGGGCGAATGCCAAGACGATCGCCTGGGCCAGGACGGCCGCCGACGTCCGGCGGAACGCCAGGCGCGGCGTCATCTCCGCCCTCTTCGGGGTCGAAGGCGGCCACGCGCTGCTGCCGGGCGACCGCCCGGCGCTCCTCCAGCATCTGCGCACCTTCTACGAGCGCGGGGCGCGCTACATGACCCTCACCTGGTCGATCGCGAGCCCGCTCGGCGGCTCGTCCGGCGACGACAGCGACGGGCAGGGCCTCACCGACGCCGGCCGCGAGATCATCGACGAGATGCATCGCCTCGGCATGATGGTCGACGTCTCGCACGTCTCCGACCCGCTCTTCTGGGACGCCGTCCGCTACGCGCGAAAGCCGATCCTCGCCTCCCACTCGTCCTCCCGGGCGCTGGCCAACGTGCCGCGCAACATGACCGACGCGATGCTGAAGGCGGTGGCGCGCAACGGCGGGGCGGTGTGCGTGAACTACGGCTCCGGCTTCCTGGACGAGGACTTCTTCAAGGCCGAGCAGGCGATCTGGGCGCGCACGCGAGCGCGCGGGCTCGGGCCGAAGGAGCTCTGGCGGACGGTGCGCGAGGAGGTGGCGCACCTGCCGCCCGTGCCGCTCGCGAAGCTCATCGATCACATCGACCACATGGCGCGGGTGGCCGGCGTCGACCACGTCTGCCTCGGCAGCGACTTCGACGGCGTCCCGGCGACGCCCGCCGGCCTGGAGGACGTCTCCAAGCTTCCCGCCATCACGGCCGCGCTCGCGAAGCGCGGCTACGCGCCGGCGGACGTCGAGAAGATCCTGGGCGGCAACCTCCTGCGCGTCCTCGAGGCGAACGAGCCGCCCTGAGGGGCTCTCAGACGTATCGCGGCCAGCCGTCCGGTCGCGCCTGCTTGTAGCCCCGGTACCACGCGCAGAGCGGATAGAGGAGGACGACGGCGACGCACGACGCCGCGTAGGTGGCGCCGAGCCCGCCCCGGTGCGCCGCGCCGAGGAGATGCGCGCCGAGCGTGAGCACGTGGACGTGGAGCAGGTAGAAGAAGAGCGCCGTCTGCCCGAGGACGGCGAGCGGCCGCAGGAGATGGGCCGCGGCCGGCACGCGGCGATCGATGCCGAGGAACGTCGCCAGGCAGACCGCCGCGAGCCCCAGCTCGAGCGCGGTGAAGGACAGGCTCGGCGGATACTTGCTCACGTGGAGCCACTGGACGAGCGAGCCGTCCTCGCGCAGGAGGCGCATGTTCCCGTAGCCGTTCAGGCCGCGCACCACGACGAACAGCGCGAGCGCGGTGAGCCCCGCTGCGAGCAGGCGATGCTCGGCGACGACGCGGGGTGCCGTCGGGAGATACCGTCCGAAGGCCCAGCCGAGCATCATGATGGCGAGCCACGGCATGAGCGGATAGGCGACGAGCAGGGGCCCGAACCGTCCGCCGGTGAGCAGGAGGGCGACCGGCAAGGACGGCTCGCCGCCGCTGGCGGCGAGGGCGAGGCCGGTGAGCGCCTCGCCGCCGAAGACGAGCCCGAGCCCGACGCCGGCGAGCCAGCGCCCGCCGAGGCGGCGCAGCGCGACCATGGCGATCAGGCTCCCGCCGATCGCATAGAGCACCTGGAGGAGCACCTGCCCCGGGGTGAAGACCGGGGACATCCAGAGCGGATCGAGCGCCACGATGAGAAGGCCGCGGGCGAGGATGAAGCGGTCGATGGCGCGCGGAGACTCTCCCGCGGCCTCGCGCTTCTGCACGCTGAGCGCCAGGGCGGATCCGGCCAGGAAGACGAAGGTCGGCGCACACAGATGGGTGATCCAGCGGGTCAGGAACTGGGACGCGGGGAGGGGTGTGCCAGGCCGGTAGAGCGCGAGCCCGTCGGTCATCAGGCGCCCGGCGTTGAAAGTCCCCGACGCGTGGTCGACCGTCATCAGGACCATCACCAGCCCGCGCAGCCAGTCGAGCGCGGGCAGGCGCCGCGAGGTCGGCTTCAGGACGGCCATCGGGACGGCGACCTTCGTTCGCATGCTGCCCGGAAGAACGAGGCACCTCTGCCCCCCCGAGGAACGCGTTGTTCCCTCATTTCCTTCTCGATCCCCCCATATGCCGGGGATTGCGGCACCAGGCGGGCACCGGCTTTAGAAAGATGCCGGATGAGTGTACCCATGGCGAGACACGTGCACGCGCGGCCCATCCTCCTGGTCGAGGACGACCCGGACGTGCGTGACGCGCTGCGTTTAACGCTGGAGGACGCGGGCTACGACGTGGTGTGCGCCGGCGAGGGTCGCGAGGCCCTCGCCCGGCTCCGCGAGGCCTCGGCCTCCTTGATTCTGCTCGACCTGATGCTGCCGGTGATGGACGGCTTCGAGTTCCGGGTCCAGCAGATGCAGGACCCCGAGATCGCGTCGATCCCGGTGATCGTCTTCTCGTGCGGCGGCGACCTCCAGGAGAAGGTCGCGCCGCTGCGGGTCGCAGCCTGCCTTCGGAAACCGGTCGATGTCGATGCGCTGCTGGAGCTGATCGGCGTGCTGACGAAGGCCCGTGACGCCTCGAGGTTGCGCGCACCCCGGCGCCGCCGGATCAAGGGAGGAGCAGCCCGGCGCCGCTCGTCGAGCCGAGAGTGACGTTGAGGATCACGCACCGGCGGCCCGCTCGAGGCGGCAGCGGACGTGGCGATGGTGCGGGATGCCGGTGAAGGGATCGCGGTCGGCGGTGTCCGTGAGCTCGTTCTGGTTCGCGCCGTCGAGCATGCCGTCGTGCACCATGCCGAAGCCGTTCGGCATCCAGACGTGGCCGGGAAGGAGCTTCGGGTCGATCTGAGCCGGCAGGGTGACGGCGCCGCGTCGCGTGGCGACGTGCACGCGGTCGCCGTCACGCAGCCCGAGATCCCGCGCATCAGCGGGCGAGAGGTTGAGGGCGCAGTGCGGCCCGCGGCCCTTCCGCCACGCCGGATCGCGCTGGATGGTGTTGGCCGTCCAGCGCGTGCGGAGCCCGGCCGCGAGCACGAACGGGAAGCTTGCATCGTGCGCCGGCGGTGAGGCGACGGCGCGCCCGATCTCCCCGAGCATCGGCTCGGGAGCCAGGCGGATGCGACCGTCCTCGAAGCCCAGGTGATCCTCGAGGTTGGTGTCCTCGGCGATGCGCGCGATCTCGACCCCTTCGGGGTGATCGAGGATGCGGCGGAAGAGCTCGGCCGCGACCTCGAAGGGACTCCGCGCCTGCCAGTCGGGCCCGAGGGTGCGCAGCACGCTCGGCAGGCGGAGCATGGCGTTCAGCTGACACTGCAGCCAGATCGCGGCGAGCGCGGGGCTCCGTAGCTGGGGCCCGAGGGTGCGGTAGGTCCAGAAGAGGAGCCGCTCCTTGGCGATCCCGTCGGTGGCCGTCAGCTCCTGCGCCGCGGCGAGGAAGCGCATCGCGCCCACTGGCTCGAGCGCGCCCGCCGCGAGGTCGTGGAGCGCCGCCGGCGCCGGGCCGAAGATCCCCATCGCCTCGGCGAGGCGCGCGTAGATCTCGGGCTCGGGGAGCGCCTCGGTCGGGCCCGGCACCACGGGCGGTCGGACCTGGACGAAGATCTCGGGGTAGCCCTTCGGGAAATTCGCGAACTCCCACTTCTCGTAGCCGACCGGGGTGGGCAGCACGTAGTCCGCCGCCCGCGCCGTCTCGGTCATGGCCGGCTCGATCACGACGAGCAGCTCGAGCCGCTCGCGGGCCTCGCGCCAGCGCGCGGTGTCCGAGTACGAGAGGAAGGGGTTCGAGCCCTCGACGATGAGCGCCCGCAGGCGCTCCGGATGGTCGAGCAGGACCTCCTCGGGGACGAGCGTCGGGGAGAACATCGCGAAGTTGCCGAGCGCGGCGATGGCCGGGATGCCCGACGCGAGCGCCCGCTCGGGCTCCCGCGGGCGCCAGGGCTCGGGAACCAGGATGGTCTCGAAGAAGACGTTGCCGCCCGGCCGCCCGACGTTCCCCGTCAGCGAGAGGAGCACGCGGATCAGGTAGGAGATGAGCGTCGAGAAGGGGGTCTGCTCGACGCCGAGGTCGTAGAAGATGGCGGCCGACTCGGCCTCGGCGAAGGCGGTGGCGGTCTCGACGATGGCCGCCGGCTCGAGGCCGCAGCGCCGCGCCATCTCGTCGACGTCCACCGCGGCGAGCGCCTCGGCCAGGCGCGCGAAGTCCCGCGTCCGCTCGCCGACGAACGCCTCGTCGACCAGCCCGCGCCGGACGATCGTCGCCGCGAGGCCGAGGAGCAGGTAGGCGTCCGTGCCCGGCCTGACGCGCAGATGGCGGTGCGCGCCGCGTGTGGTCTCGGTCTCGCGCGGGTCGACGACCACGAGCGTGTGCCGGGGATCCTCGACGAAGCCCTTGAAGCTCTCGGTGGCGTTGTGGCCGCGGTTCGAGATGCGCGGGTTGGTGCCGAGGACGAGGAGGAAGCGCGCGTTCCGCTGGTCGGCGTGGAGGTAGGTGGCCGGCGAGGCGTCGAACATCCACTGATCCATCAGGCAGTGCTGGGTCTTCTCCTGCGCGAAGGCGTTGAACCAGCGGCGGGAGCCGAGCGCACGCAGGAAGCCGAGGCCGTAGGGGGCATCCATGTGGTTCCCCTGGCCGCCGATGCCGACCAGGCCGATCGCGCGCGGCGAGTGGCGCGCGCGGATGTCGGTGAGCCGGGCCGCGATCTCGGCGATGGCGACGTCCCAGCCAATGCGCTCGAAGCCGCCGTCGGGGCGGCGCTTGAGGGGATGCGCGAGGCGCTCGGCGTGGCGCACGTAGCTCGGGATGCTGAAGCCCTTGTTGCAGATGTAGCCGGTGGTGATCGGGTTCCTCTCGTCGGCGCGGACCGCGACGATCCGGCCGCCGGCCACGTCCACCCGCACCCCGCAGTTCTGGCTGCAGAGCACGCAGATGGTCGGGAGGTCGGCGGCGTCGAGCGGGAGCGGCGTCCGGGAGACGGAGGGATCGACGGGCTGGGCTGCGATCATCGGAGCTCCTCTCTGGGGCGCTGCGGTCGCGCCTTCCATTCCTTGCGGAGCGCGGGTCCCGGCCGCACCTGCATGTCGCGTGCGCCGACCGGCTCGCCGCACTCCGGGCAGGCGAGCGTCGGCATGATCCGGCGCCCGCACCCGCGGTGCACCAGCTCGACCGGCGGCCCGTCGCGGCCCGCCATCCAGCGGTCGCCCCAGCGGGTGAGCGAGACGACGACGGGATAGAGGTCGCGCCCCTTCTCCGTCAGCCGGTACTCGAACCGGCGCGGCCGGTCCGCGTAGGGCACCCGCTCGAGGACGCCGTGGTCCACGAGCTTGCGGAGCCGGTCTGCCAGGCGATGGCGCGTGGTGCCGAGGTCGGTATGGAAGTCCTCGAACCGCCGCACGCCGAGGAACGCGTCGCGCAGGACGAGCAAGGTCCAGCGGTCGCCCACGACGGAGAGGGCGCGCGCCACCGAGCAGGTCATGTCGCCGATGTCCTGCCACCGCATTGGGCGGGCGATCATAGGTTCTAAATTGGAACTGAGTCAAGCCGCGGCGGCGCGAATTCGCTCGGCACCCCGCCGATGACCCTGGGCAGGAAAATTACGCTGCACTAGGGAAAGACATACGGGGGGAATCGACATGACGCGTCACCGTGTTTTCATCGTGCTGTTGTCGCTCGTCGCGGCGTTCGTGCTCGGCCCGCGCATCGCCTACGCGAGCTGTGGCGACGGCGTCCTCGACCCGGGCGAGGAATGCGACCCGGGGCCCGACGTGGCGGGCGACTGCTGCACGAGCACCTGTACCATCATGGCCACGTGTCCGGCGCCGGACGAATGTCACGATGCCGGCAGCTGCGACCTCACCACCGGCCTCTGCTCGAACCCGCCGAAGCCCGACGGCACGACCTGCAACACGACCGGCACCTGCCGCGGCGGCCGGTGTGCCACACCGATGACCATCCGACTCGCCCGGCTCCGGGGCGTCGAGAGCGACGTCCGCCGCGGTGGCATCGTGGTGCTCGGCAAGTTCGTGACCGTGCCGCCGGACGCGCTTAGCGTCACGTCCGGACTGTCGGTCCACGTCACGGACGCGGCCAACCTCGACGTCACGATCCGGTGGGCGCCGGAGGAATGCCACCCCGGCGTCCGGGGCGCCCTCTGCATCACCAAACCGGTCGAGAAGGCCCAGCTGCCCGCCCACCCCGACTACTACGGCGTCAAGCTGCGCCTTCTCGCGCTCGACATCCACGAGCCGTTCCAGCCGCCCGTGACGGTCACCATCATGCAGGACTCGAACGTCGATCGGGTCGGGACGATCAGCGCCTGCATCTTGCCGTCCCGCGGGGGGATGAACTGCCAGCAACCCTACGGATCGTGATGGGCGCCGAGGCGCGAGAGGCTCCATCGGGCCGGCAAGGACCCGCGTCCGTGACGTGACCTCGGCAGCACCCCGACGCCGGCATCCAGACAGCAGCAATCGGCGAGGCGCGAGGCACTCCCAAGGAGGAGAGCACGATGCCGCAGACCGCGATCTTCGGTCCCTTCTTCGCGACGATGTTCCTGACGCTCCTGGTGTGGGTGTACATGTACATCCGGCGCATCCGCTTCATCACGAGCAGCAAGCTCAGCCCGAAGGCCCTGGCCGTCCCCGGGGCGCTCGCCCAGCTCTCGCCTCCCGAAGTGTCCAATCCTTCGGACAACCTGAAGAACCTGTTCGAGATCCCGGTGCTCTTCTACGCGCTCACGCTGTATCTGTTCGTCACGAATCATGTCGATGCGGCGTACGTGAGCGCCGCGTGGGTCTTTGTTGCGTTTCGCGTGCTTCACAGTGCAGTCCATTGCACGATCAATATCGTCATGGTGCGATTCTACCTTTATGCGGTCTCCACCCTGGCGGTCTGGTTCATTGCGGTTCGCGCAGCCCTCTTCTACCTCGGTTCCTCGGTACAGCCATGATCGAGCCGGCGCGGCTTCACATGCAGCATGACCCCACGATCGCCAAGGCCGGCAGCATCGCATCGTTCGGGGTGGCCCTGTCGTATCTCGCCTCGAGCGTTTGCGCCGTGTTGATGCCCCCGGAGCTGCAGGGAAGGCCCGACGTCGCACCTCATCAATTCTGGATGGTTCTATGCCAGGACCCACTCGCTCACCTCGGCTTTCATTGGTCATGGGTGGCGGCAGGCTTCTTTGGTCTTGGCGCGGTTCCCGCGATCTCATTGGTCGTCTGGTCCCGAAACCGGGGAGCCGTTCTCTGGTCGGCCGCGGCCGCCTTCTGCGGCTTCGCTGTCCTCGCCAGGAGCCACCTCATGGAAGTCGCATTCGACCGCAGGATCATTCCGCAATACCCGCACGCTGATCGCGCCTTTCAGCAGGCGGTTCAGGTGGTGGCTGGCCTGGCTCTGGACGTCCCCGACGGCGTTTTCACTTACGGAGCCATCGGCGTCTGGGTGGTCACGGTGAGCTGGCTCGGTCACCAGGCCAGGCTCCTACCGAGCCCCCTTTGCGTGCTGGGTTACGCGACGGGGCTCACCTATTTCGCCGGGGTCCTCGGCTATACCTTCCTCGTTCATTGGCTTCTGGTCCTTTCCATCGGAGTCGGCGGCTTTCTGCTCGCGCCCATCTGGTATGCCTGGCTCGGGTTCATCCTTCGCGAGCGCGCCGCCCCACATGGCGCTTCAGCTCACGCCGGGCAGCCGTCCTGATCGACGCGAGGTGGTTCCTTCCCGCCCTTCTGCGATTGGGTCGGCTCGTGATATGCGGTGCCTGCTCGGCGCGCCCGCTCGCGCTGCGAGGACGCCATGTCAGCCGCAGGGACCCGATCGCTCGGGAAGGTCGGCGTGATCTCTGACACGCACGGGCTGATCCGGCCGGAGGCCCTGGAGCGGCTTCGCGGGTCGGATCTCATCGTCCATTGCGGAGATATCGGCGCGCCCGTTGTCCTGGATGCGCTTGGAGCCATCGCGCCGGTCCGGGCGGTCCGAGGAAACAACGACAAGGGTCCGTGGGCCTCCACGCTGCCCGTCGATGAGGTCATCGAGGTCGGGATCCACACCCTCTACGTCATCCATGACCTCGCCCAGCTCAGCCTCGATCCGGCTGCGGCGGGCTTTGCGGCAGTCCTTTCCGGTCACTCCCACCGTCCGTGCGTCGAGAAGCGCAAGGGCGTTCTCTTCATCAACCCTGGCAGTGCCGGCCCACGGCGTTTCTCTCTGCCGGTGGCCGTCGCGCAGCTCGTCCTCGGGCCCGAGCGCTGTGATGGGACCATCATCGAGATTGCGGCCATCACTCCGTGAACCGACATGATCCCCCTCCCCCCATGGATGCGACGCGCATTGTTCGCCACCGCTGGCATGAACATCCTGGCCGCCGCCGCGTTCATCCCCGCCGCCGAACGCCTGCGCGCTCTCTTGGGGTTCCCCGAAGCCGGTCACGGGCTCTACCTGCTGACCGTCGGAATGTTCATCCTGATCTTCGGGCTCGGGTATCTGTGGGCCGCGATCGCGGGACGCGCCGAGCGTCTCTTCATCACGCTGGCGGCAGCAGGGAAGCTGTCCTTCTTCGGGCTGCTGGTGGGGTGCTGGGCGGTGGGAACGGTGCCCATACGCCTGCCTGTCCTGGGGACGGGCGATCTCATCTTCGCGATGCTGTTTCTGGCGTGGCTGGTCAGTGTGCGCGCGCCCGCCAGCTGAACCGTACCGCCGGGCACTCTCCGGGGTGCTTGAAGGCGCCGCGTGTGCCTGATACGCGGCCAACCGCCGACCATGAGCGAGCTCACGCACATGCCCGCCTTCGTCCCCTATGCGGTGTCGGCGGCGCTGCTCTGCCTGAACCTCTACGGCCTGTGGCTCTACAGCGGTCTCACGCGCAACCGCACGCGGACCCTGATCAACCCGGAGGACGCCCGTCTCCTCTCGGGCCGGTCGACGGTCGAGCGTGATCCGCCCGAGGTGGCACGCGTGCTTCGCGCGCACGCCAACGCGATGGCGAACATCCTTCCGTTCCTGATCCTCGGGTTCCTCTACGTCCTGCTCGGCGCCGGCCGCACGGGCGCGGTCATCTACTTCGGGGTCTTCACGGTCGCCCGCTACATCCACAGCGTCGCGTACGTCGCCGCCCTCCAGCCGTGGCGCACCGTGTCCTACGTGGTGGGGCTTCTCGCGTCGATCGGACTCATCGTCCAGGTGGCGTTGCGGGCGCTCACGTAGGCGACTGGACACCCACTCGCGGCAGCACGCGGGTCGCGAACAGCTCGATCGACCGCATGAGCTCGGCGTGCGGGATGAGCGCGTTGTAGGTCCACGCGAAGAGCCAGCGGACCGGGAGCCGCGCCCGCAGCCGCTCGAGCTGGCGCGTCACCGTGTCGACCGAGCCGACGAGGGCGAGGCCCTGCTCGAACAGGTTCGGCACCTCGCCCGTCGCCGGGTCGACGAGCCCCTTCGAGAAGCCGAACGGCTCGAACCACTCGCGCCCGCAGAAGGCGCCGCTGTCGCCCCAGAGCGCCAGCGCCTCGTCGTCGGTGGGTGCGACGATGACGTCGCGCAGCACGCCCACGCCTTCCCCGAGCGGACGTCCCGAGACCTCGGCGTAGAGGCGGACGAGCCGGTCCTCGAGCGAGGGGTGGAGCGGCGGCAGGATCGCCGTCACGCCCTCCTCGGCGCACCAGCGGATGCTTCGCTCCGAGGAGGCGAACGGCTGGAAGAGCGGCGGGTGCGGCTTCTGGAGCGGCTTCGGCACCACGCCGACGGCGCGCACGACGCCGTCGACCACCCCGGCGCCGTAGCGCCGCGTCGACTCCAGGTCCCACGGCGTCGCGCCGGGCGGGATGCGCCAGTAGCGGCCCTGATAGGAGAGCAGGTCCTCGGTCCAGGCCTGCTTGATGATGCGGAAGCACTCCTCGAAGGCGGCCCGGTTGGCGGCGTCGACCGCGTCGTGCTGGTGGGGGAGGGCGCCGTGGATGCCGTGCGTCTGCTGCGCCATCACGTCCACCCAGCGCCGCTGGTAGCCGCGGGCGAAGCCCGCGTTGGCGCGCCCGCCCGTCATGTGGTCGAGCATCGCGATCTCCTCGGCGACGCGGATCGGGTTGTGCGCCGGGAGGACGATGCCGAGCTGGCCCACGCGGATGCGCTTCGTCTGCAGGCCGACGAAGAGGTCGAGCAGCACGGGGCTGTTCGAGAGCTCGAAGCCCTCGACGTGGAAGTGGTGCTCGGTGAAGCTGATCGAGTCGTAGCCGAGCGCATCGGCGAGCTTCGCCTGCTCGGCCAGCTCGGCGAGCATGCGCTGGTAGAGGTCGCCACGGAGGCCCGCGCGGCCGCGCTCGATGTCGGCGCGGCTCCCGGCCGAGGGCAGGTAGAAGAGCGAGACCTTCACGCGTTCGGCAGGCCGACCAGCCGCCGCGCGATGACGATGCGCTGGATCTGGCCCGTGCCCTCGACGATGTCCATCGCCTTGACGTCGCGGTAGAGCTTCTCGACGTAGCCGTCGGCCGTGACCCCGGCGTCGCCCAGGACCTCGACCGCGAGGCCCGTCGCCTCCTGGGCGCTGGTGGCCGCGAACGCCTTCGCCATCGACGCCTCCACCTCGTTCGGCTGCTCGACGTCGGCGAGGTACGCCGCCCGCCAGCAGAGGAGGCGGCCGACCTCGAGCTTGCGCGCCATGCGCGCGAGCTTCTCGCGCACGCGCTGATAGCGCGGGATCGGGCGGTCGAGGGCGTAGTGCGACCGCGCGAAGTCGCGGGCGGCGTCGTAGGCGGCGCGCGCGATGCCGATCGCCATCGCCGCGATGGCGGGGCGGGTCGCGTTGAAGCTCTTCATCGCACCCTTGAAGCCGGCGCGCTCGGCGTAGTGGCGCTCGCCGCCGAGGAGGTTCGCGGCCGGCACCGGGCAGTCGCGCAGCGTGAACGACGAGCTCTCGTAGGCGATGAGCCCCATCTTGTGCTCGTGGCGCATGTCCTCGAGCCCGGGCGTGCCGCGCTCGACGATGAACGCCCGGTGGCCGGCGCGCCCCGCCGCGCGGTCGACGGTGGCCCACACGACGATCCAGTCGGCGCGCATCGCGTTCGAGATGAAGGTCTTGGCGCCGCGGAGGACCCACGTGTCGCCGTCGCGCACCGCCGTCGTCTCGATCGCGGCCACGTCGCTCCCCGCGCCGGGCTCGGTCATCGCGAAGGCGGCCCAGTGCGGCCGCTCGCGGTCCCGGAAGGGCGCCAGGAACCGTTCCTTCTGCTCGGGCGTCCCCATGGTGAAGAGCGGCGGGCCGCCGAGACCGAGGCCCGGCATCGCCACCGACATGCCGCGGTCCCAGTACGACATCTCCTCGGCGAGGACGACGCCGCGCCGGGCCCCCCCGCGCGACCCGGGCCGCTCTTGCACGCCGAGCGGCTGCCCGAGCCCCATGCGCCACACCATGGCGAAGAATGGATGATCGGGCGGCACGGGGGCGGCGTTCCGGTCCGCCTCGATGCCGAGCGGGCGGAGGAACTCGCGCCCGAGCCGGCGGACGCCGTCGAGCTCGGCCTCGAGCTCCGCGCCGATTGCGAGGTCGATCATCGGAGGCCCGCCTCGTGCTCGGGGGCCAGCGCCGCCGCGGCGACTTCCGCTGCGTCGCGCCCGCCGGCGAGCCCCGCCAGCGTCCGGATGTCGCGCATCCACTTCTCGACCGGGTGGTCCTTCATGAAGCCGTGGCCGCCGAGGATCTGCACGGCGCTCGGGCCGACGAGGAGCGCCTGCTCGGCGGCCTCGGCGAGTGCGCAGGCCGCTTCCCACTCGGCCGATTCGCCGCGGTCGAGCCCGGCGGCGGCGCGCCACACGGCGAGCCGGGCGGCGTCGACCGCGGTCGCGAGGTCGGCGATCAGGAAGGCGAGCGCCTGGTGGTGCGCGATCGGCCGCCCGAAGGCGGTCCGCTCCAGGGCGTAGCGCATCGCGTAGCGGTGCGCGCCGCGCGCGGCCCCGACGAGGAGCGCGGCCACCCAGGTCCGCAGATGGGCCCGGGCGCGTGCGGCGTCGTCGATGGCGGCCACCGGCGCGTTCGCGAGCGCGAGCCGCGAGGCGCCCGCCGCCTCGAGGCCGCACGGCTGCACGGCGTCGAGTCGCCAGCCCTCACGCACGAGGTACGCGCGGTCGCCGTGCAGGATCACCGCGACGTCGATCCGGTCGGCGGGCACCCAGGGGTGCTGGCCGTCGAGGCGGCCGTCGCGAAGCCGGAAATGCTCCTCGACGTCGTCGACCACGACGGCGCGGAACCCGGGGTCCGCCGTGGTGCGGCCGAGGAAGGGAATCGCCGGTCCGGCGCCGTCGAGCGCCACGGCCGCCCCGGGATCGACGGCCGCCAGCTCTTCGAGGACGATCGCCCGCACGAAGGCGCCGACCTCGACCCCGCCGAGACCGAGCGCCGCGAACTCCCGGACGAGCTCGGGCGCCACACCGCGCGCCCGCTCGTGGGAGCGCACGCGCGGCAGCAGGCGGTCCTCGGCGAAGCGGCGCGCCGTCTCCTGGACGAGCCGCTCCTCCTCGGAGATCGCGAGCGTGAAGCTCATGCCGGCTTCTTGGGTGGATCGGAGACCAGGAGCGTACCCTGCGCTACGCAGGCGAGCTGGTCGCCGTTCGTCACCTCGACGCGGACGACGGCGGTGCGCCGGCCGAGCGCGACGACCGTCGATTCGGCCACCACCGTGCCGGCGCGCACCGGCGCCAGGTAGTTCAGCTTGAACTCGGTGGTCGCCGCCCACTGACCGCGCTCCATGAGCGGGTAGAGGACGCAGCCGAGCGCATGGTCCACGAGACCGGCCATCACGCCGCCGTGCAGGGCGCCGAACGGCGTGAGCAGCTCCTCGCGGACGTCCATGGCGGCGACGAGGCGGCCGGGCGCCAGCTCGACGATCCGGATGCCCAGGTAGGCGGGGAGGCCGGTGGCGGCGCGGCTCGCGCGCAGGAAGCCCTCGGCGATGCTCGGGTCGAAGTGCTCGAAGGACGGCTGCCGCGGCGGCATGCGCGGCGTCGCGCGTACCATGCGGCTCGCCGCGGGAGCAAGCCGTCCTTGCCATGTGCCCGTCCGGCGCGTAACGGGAAGGAAGATGCGTGGCTGGCGGCCCATCGTTCTCCTCATGGTGTTCCTCGCGGGCTCGGCGGCGTGGGGCGAGACGCCCGCGAAGACCCGGGTCAAGCGCACCGCCAAGGAGGCGGCGAAGACCGGCGGCCGCACCGCCCGCGACGGCGCGGTCACGTTCGGACGAACCACGCGAGACTTCTTCAAGGGCGGCGCCGCGGCGGCCAAGGGCACCTGGAAGGCGAACGCCGCCCGGACGAAAGAGACGGCACGCTCCGGCGGCCGCGCGACGCGCCGGGCGGCGAAGGGGGAGTGAGTGGCCCGCGACCGGGCCGCGCTCCTCGCCTTCTTCCTGCCCCTCACCCGCCGCACGTGCGCCGAGCTCGCGGTCGGCGACACCACCATCGCCGCTTACCTGGCCGACGTCCTCGCCGAGTTCGCCCGTACCGAGCGCCTCTACCGTCTCCGCGAGCCGAGCGGCAGGCGGCTCACCAGCGTCGTCGAGATGCTCGGCCTCGCGCCGCCCGCGCAAGGCCGCGAGGGCGAGCGTGCCTTCCATCGCTACGTCGGCGACTTCGCGCTCTTCATGAGCGGGCTGTTCCGGCCCTTCGTCGAGCGCGGCGGATTCCTCGGCTACTACCTCGCCGAGGGGGCGCACGCGTACGCGCGCGTGGCCGCGCTGAGCGAGGGGATCGCGCGCGGTGATCGCCTCCTCTACGGCGAGCTCGCGACCCGCTTCGAGCACTACGCCGGCGCCCTCGACTACCTGCGCAAGGTCCGCTTCCCCGGTCTCGCCGGGGCCGATCCCGTGAAGGCGTTCCTCGGCGAGATCCAGGGCGTGCTCGCCGGGCTGTCGCGGAACTGAGACGGCCGGTGAACCTGCTCGTCACCGGACGGCCGGGAAGCGGGAAGACGACGGTGGTGGAACGGGTCGTCGCGTCGCTGCCGCGAGGCGCGGCGACCGGCTTCTTCACTCGCGAGGTGCGGGCGCGAGGTGCGCGCCGCGGCTTCACCATCCAGGCGCTCGACGGCCGGACGGCCGTCCTGGCGGACGTTGGCGGCGACGGACCGCGGGTCGGGCGCTATGGCGTGCGGCTCGACGGGCTCGAGGCCGTCGGTGTCCCGGCGCTCGCGCCGGGCCCCGGGGTGCGGCTCATCGTCGTCGACGAGATCGGCAAGATGGAGTGCCTGTCGCGCGGCTTCTGCGACGCCGTGCGGCAGGCACTCGGCTCGCGGATTCCGGTCCTCGGGACGATCGCGGGCCAAGGCGGCGGCTTCATCGCGGAGGTGCGGCGGCGAGCGGACGTGCAGATCCTGGAGGTGACACCGCGGAATCGCGACGAGCTGCCGCGGACGATCGCTGCAACGCTCGCGCTCGGGCCCGAGGCCGGAGCATTCGGTCTCGCGTGCCTTCTCCGTGTGCGGCGGTTTGCCTCACGTTTGAGCACGGCAGCGCCCAAATGACGATGCTGGACCCTGGCTCCGGTATGGCGACCGCTTTGCATAGCAGGCATGAGCGTCGACCCCAAGGCTCCCCGGGCGTTGCGGACAGCGGATGGAGCGTGGATGCGCCGCGCGGTGGCGAGAGCGGAGGTGTGGATGGCCTTTGCGGCCTCCGCCACAGCCGTCTTCGTCACGCTCGGCGCGACGGCCGGCGTCGCCTACGCCGTCAGCTGGCTGTCGGCTGGAGGCCGCTGAGCGATGCCGGAGCTGATCGGGCTCGGCCGGCTGCTGCTCGCGTGGGCGCTCGTCGCCGTGGGCCTCGGAGTGATCAGCCGGCTCCGCGGCGCCTGAGAAGAGCGCTCCGTCTCACCTCTCCCGGCGCGACGAGTTCTTCGCGCGCCTGGCGTTGCGATCCGGTGCGCCTCCACGTGCACCTCCAAGAGACGTACCACACCCGCATCCTGGCCGATGTGGCCGCGATCTTCGGCCTGCCGGTTCGCGCCGGGCCGCCGCGGCTCCTGGCCCGCGCGCTTGGCCTCATCGCGGCGCGTCTCGGACCGACGGGGCGCGCGCTGATGCGAGGTCTCTACCGGCTCGGCGCGCTCCACCTGGCGGCGCAGATGCTGGAGATCGTCCGACTGTTCGGCCGTCCCGGGCTCAGATGGCAGTTCAGGGAGCCTTTCCGGCTGGGCCACATGGTCGCAGAGTCCCCCGAGCGGGCCTTCGCCGCCGGCCAGCTCTGACGCCCGATGCACCTTTTTTCCTTTCCACGCGGCCGGCCATCAATTATATGGTCCGCGCGTGACTCCGCCGACGCCGGACGGCGCCCAGCCCGGTCGCCGCCGCGCACGGGCTCCCGGGCGCCTCACGGGCCTCGTGCTGCTCGCCGCCGCCCTCGCGGCGCCGCCGGCGCGGGCGTTGACGGTCACGCGCGGGCCCCTCATCCAGAACCCCGACGCGCTGACCAGTACGATGACGATCGAGTGGTGGACCGACGCGGCCGGCGACAGCACGGTCGAGTACGGGCCGACGCCTGCCCTCGGGTTCACCGCGACGGTCCCGCAGGCCGGGAGCTGCGAGGTGGGCTCGGTCGGCACCTGTCACATCGTGCCGCTCAGCGGGCTCTTCCCCGGCACGCGCTACTACTACCGCCTCCGGACGAACGGCGTCGTCGTGCAGGACACGGGCCCGAGCGGCCCCTCCTTCACGACCCTCAGGCAGCCGCTCGACCCGACCGACCTGTTCTTCACGGTGATCGGCGATTGGGGCGGCGGCACGACGGAGGAGCAGCAGGTTGCGAACCTCCAGGACGCGGCCGATCCGCAGATCGCGGTGACCGTCGGCGACAACGCCTACGAGTTCGGCACCCAGACCGAATGGGACAGCAACGCGCTGCCCTACTACCGGAACCCGTTCCGCCGCATTCCCTTCTTCCCGGCGCTCGGCAACCACGACCTCTACGCCGTCGGCAACTCCAGCTGGGCCAATTCCGCCGAGATCAAGACGTTCCTCGAGCCGCGCAATGGCACGCAGCCCGAGCGCTTCTACTCCTTCGACCACGGCGACGCGCACTTCACCGTGCTCGACAGCAACAGCTGCTGCGACGCCACGCAACGCAGCTGGCTCGAGACCGATCTCGCCACCACGACGCGCAAGTGGAAGTTCGTCTTCTTCCATCACACGCCGTACTCGTGCGCGAGCGGCTTCTTCTCCAACGGCAGCAACATCGCGGTCCGCACCAGCTGGGGGCCGCTCTTCGAGCAGTACGGCGTCGACATCGTCTTCGACGGCCACGACCACCTCTACGAGCGGTCGAGCTACGTCGACGACTTTCACGTCGACGGCTCGGGAGGCAGCGACGGCCTCGGCACCTACTACGTGATGACGGGTGGCGGCGGGAAGTCGCTGGACAGCGCCGCCGCGCTCACCAACGGCGTGCCCACGGTCAACGGCAGCGCCTGCTACTGGCTCGCCAGCGGCTGCTCCGGCACGTCGAGCGAGCCGTGGTGCAGCTTCGCGAGGTTCCACTACGTGGCGGTCCGGATCTCGCTCGACGCGACGCTCACGCTCGAGGCGATCGACAACGGCAACAACATCTTCGACTCCTTCTCGATCACCAAGCTGCCCCCCACGACCACGACGACCACGAGCAGCACCACGACGACGACCTCGACCACCACCACGTCGACGAGCACCACGACCACCTCGACCACCACCACCACTACCACCACCACGACCACGTCGACGAGCACGACGGGCCCGACCTCGACCACGTCGAGCACGACCTCCACGACCACGACCACCGCCACGAGCACCACCAGCACGACGACCACCACGAGCACCACCACGACGACCCATGCGCCGCCGACGACCACCACCACGACGTCGACGACGCTCCCGCCCAGCACCTCGACCACCGTGACGACCACCACGACGACCTCAACGACCAGCTCGACCACGACCACCACCACGACGGCGTCCACCACGACGACCAGCACCACGACCACGACCCTGCCGCCGTGCCCGGACGCCGACGGGGACGGCGTGTGCGACGCGAGCGACAACTGTCCCGCCGATCCGAACCCCGATCAGCAGGACGCCGACGGCGATGGGGTCGGCGACGCCTGCGACCCGTGCACGAACGGCGTCGCCGTGACGACGGCGAAGGTGACGGTGGCCAAGCTCGCGACGCCCGGCGGTGACGACCGCCTGCGGTTCCGCGGCCGGCTCGACCTGCCGTTCCCGTTCTCGCCGCCACTCGACCCGACGATGAAGGGTGTCCGTATCCTCCTCGACGACTCGACGGGCGGGCGCGTGCTCGACGCCACCATCCCGGGCGGCGGCTACGACTACGCCACGCAGACGGGCTGGAAGATGAATGCGTCGCACACGAAGTGGACCTACACGAACGGGCTCGGCGGCATCCGGGGCATCGTGCGGGTGACGGTGAGAGCCTCGAGCTCCGTGCCCGGCCAGGTGGACTTCAGCGTCACGGGGCGGAACGGGTCCTACCCCGTCCCGCGCTCCAACATCCCCGTGACCGCCGCCTTCGCCCTCGACTCGCTCGCGGGACAGTGCGGGGCGGCCACGTTCCCCGGCCCGCCGCCCGCGCCGAGCTGCCGCTTCAACTCGACGGGCAGCACGCTCAGCTGCAAGTGAGATGGCCTGGAAGAAGTCGCCGCCGGAGCTGGTAAGCGCCTTCGACCGCCTCGTGCCGGCCACGCGCGCCGTCGAACGGCGAACGATGTTCGGCTACCCGGCCGCCTTCGTCGGCGGCAACATGTTCGCCGGCCTGCACGAGGATCGCTTCGTCCTGCGCCTCGGCGACGAGGATCTCGCCGCGGCGAAGCGGCTCGGAGCCAAGGACTTCGAGCCCATGCCGGGACGCGCGATGAAGGGCTGGATCATCCTTCCCGAGCGGCTCCTCGCCGATGACGGCCAGGCTTGCCGGTGGATCGAGCGTGCCCGGAGCCACGTCTCGACGATGCCCGCGAAGGGCAAGAGGAAGGGCACGACGAAGCGATGACGCTTCAGGCCGAAGCGCCGGTCGCTCAGGGCCGCGCCGTCAGGCGGCCTGCTCGGAACGGCGGCCGAACGTCGCGACCTTCGGTTGCACCACCCGGACGAAGTCGGCGTACGCCATGTGCACGGTCTGGTCGTGCGTGCCGGCGTTGAACCAGATCTCCTTGTCACGGGCGAGCGACCCCTCCACCCAGACCGGCAGCCCGTAGAGGTTGCCGAAGGGCGGCATGGCGCCGCGCTCGCACTGCGGGAAGAGCGCCGCGAAGTCGCTCTCGGCCGCGAGCTTGAGATCCGGCTTGCCGGCCGCCTTGGCGAGCGCCTGCACGTCCACCAGGTAGGGCGCCGGCAGGACGGCCATCAGGAACTCGCTGCCGAAGCGGAGGATGACGACCTTCGCCATCTCGCGGCCGGGCACGTGCTGCGCCGCGGCGATCTCCTGGGCCGTGAACGCCGGGACGTGAGTGCGAACCTCGTACGCCACGCGGTTGGCGTCCAGGAACTCCTTGAGCTTCCCGAGGATCGGCATCGTTGCTCCCTCCTCTCTGCCCATCTCATACCACCGCTCGCGATGCTCCGGGAGCGGGGGAGAGCGCGACGCGCTACTCGAGGCCCCAGGAAAAGACGCGCGTCGGGCTGACCTCGACGATCACCGATGCCGACTCCTCGAGCGCCGCCTCGTCCGGATAATGCGGGTACTTCCTGTACAGGAGCGTGCGCGCCTTGCGAAAGCGCGGACCGCGCTCGAGCAGCCGGACGGTTCCCTGCACCATGACGCCTTTCAGATGCGCCCAGGCGTCGGAATAGAGGTCGACGGTGACCGCCGCACGGGGGTTGGCCTTCAGGTTGACGACCTTCTTCGCGTCGGCCGCCGAGCCGAAGTAGAGCTTGCCGTCGGCGAGCACGTGGCAGACCGGCACGACGTGTGGAATGCCGGAAGGGTTGGCGGTGGCCACGCGGCAGACGCGCTCCTGCTCGATGAGCGTGGCGAGCGCCTTCTTGAGCCGCATTGCGGCCTATTGCGTCTTCTTCGCCTTGCCGCAGGGACAGCCGCCGGCCGCAGGCATCTGGCCGTTCGTGCCCTCGCTCGCGGCACCCGCGGCCTGCTTGCACGCCGCGGCCCCGCAGCAGCCGCCTCCGGGCATGCATCCTCCTTGCTCGGCTTCCTTCGCGCCCGCGGCCGGTGCGGCCGCCTCCGGGGCGGCAGCCGGTGGACGCTGCTCCTCCTCCGAGAAACCCACGGCGCTCACGCCGAGCATGATCGCAGTCAGGAACGCAGCAACCAGTGTGCGCTTCATCGCTCCTCCGGACGCGCGTCGAACGCGCGCGCCGCCGACCCTTCTGACAGACCCGATTCGCATGTCAACCACGGGCAGAGCATGGGGGCAAATCCGCGGAGTCTCAAGGCTGCAGCAGCGTGCGGCTCCAGCCGCGCCGGGTGCGCACGAAGAGCTCCCGGTCGTGCAGCCGGTGCTCGCGGTGGCGCCAGAACTCGATCGTCTCCGGCACGAGGCGGAAACCCGTCCAGTACGACGGACGCGGCACCTCGTCGCCGGGATAGCGCCGGTGGAGCTTCCGCCAGCGGGCCATGAGCGAGGCGCGTCCGGCGAGCCGCGCGCTCTGCGTGGAGGAGAGCGCGGCGAGGCGGCTCTGCCGGGGGCGAGTCTTCCAGTAGCGATCGACCTCGGCCGGTGCCACGCCCTCGGTTCGCCCCTCGATCCGCACCTGCTTCCCGACCGCGTCCCAGTAGATGGCAACCGACGCTCGCGGGTTCTCCCGCAGCTCACGGCCCTTACGGCTGCGTGCGTCGGTGAAGAAGACGAAGCCGCGCTCGTCGGCTCCCTTCAAGAGGACGAAGCGGACGGAGGGCCTCCCCGCCGCGTCGGCCGTCGCGAGCGCCATCGCCTCCGGCAGCGGCACGCGGGCGCGGCGCGCCTCGTCGAACCAGCGGCGAAAGCGAACGAGCGGGTCGGCCGGCATGCGGGCACACAGTAGGGATCGGGGCTCGGCAGGGGAAGAGGCATCTGGCCTAGCCGTGGCGGCCACGCTATGGAGCCCACGGACATGAAGGAGCTCGTCATCGACGCAGACGGTCACGTCCTCGAGCCGCCCGACGTCTGGCAGCGCTACATCGACCCGGCATATCGGGCGCGCGCGATCCGCGTGCGCCGCGGCGCCGACGGGCGCGACCGGCTCGAGATCGACGGACGGCCGGCGCGGCTCACGACGCCCGAGATGCTCGGCGGCTTCGGCGGCATGGGGAAGACGATGGAGGAGCTGGCCCACGCGTGTCTCGCCGGACGCTACGCCGAGAGCGCGCCGGCAGCGGCCGTCGACCCGGCCGCGCGCCTGGCCCTCCTCGAACGCGACGGGATCGACGCCGCGATCCTCTACCCGAGCCTCGGGCTCCAGTGGGAGGCCGAGGTCGCCGATCCGGCCTACGCCCTCGCCCACTGCCGCGCCTACAACCGGTGGATCGAGGAGTTCGCGGCCGGGAGCAGCGGGCGGCTCGTGCCGATCGCGCACCTCTCGCTCGGCGACCCGCACGAGGCGGCCCGTGAGCTCCGGCGCGCGGTCGGCGCCGGGGCGCGCGGCGGCTTCGTGCTGCCCTTCACGCTGAGCGGCCTGCCCCACGGCCATCCCGCCCACGATCCGCTCTGGGCGGAAGCGCAGGACCTCGACGTGCCGATCGCGATTCACACCGGCATCGACCCGCCCGCCCGGAGCCTGCACCAGCGGTTCACGGGCCTCAGCTGGCCCGAGGACGTGCCGGCCGGCATCTGGTACCTCGAGCTCCTCTTTCCACAGGCCGTGCAGCAGGCGTTCTCGACGTTCTTCCTCTACGGCACCTTCGACCGCTTCCCGCGCCTCAAGCTGGTCGTCCTCGAGTCGGGCGCGGGCTGGCTCGGCTTCTGGGTCGACCGCATGGACGCCCTGGCGCGCGGGGCGCTGCGCGTCACGCTGCCGTTCCGCGAGCTGCCGAGCACGTACGTGCGGCGGCAGTGCTGGATCTCGGCCGATCCCGACGAGCGAGCCTTGCCGCCGATCATCGCCTACGTCGGCGACGACCGCTTCCTGTGGGCGACCGACTACCCGCACAGCGACCACGACGCGGGGTACATGGAGGAGCTGCACGAGCTCGCGGCGGCGCTGCCCGCCGCGAGTGGCGCGCGGCTGCTCGGCGAGAACGCGGCGCGGCTGTACGGGCTCGCCGCGAGCGGAGGCGGGCGGTCGCGAGCGTCTGATCGCTAGATGCGGCTTCTGCTCGGCGTCCTCGTGTTGTTGCCGAGTGTCGCCTCGGGGTGGCAGACCCGCATCACGGGGAGCGGTGGTGGTTCGGGCGCGGCGCTTTCCGTCCGGGCCGACGCCATGGATGACGTCGTGGCACGCCACCCCCAAGGGCTTCACCTTCCATAGCCCGCGCCGCAAGCCCGACGGCCTCGCGAGCGCGGTCCTGAAGGGCGGCAACGCGGGACGGGCACGCATCGTCGTGCGCGGCGAGGGCCCGAATCTCCGGCTGCCGGCATTGCCCCTGTCCTTGGGGGTCGCCGTGCAGCTCCGCCGGAGCGACGGGACGGGTGCCTGCTGGGGTGCCGCGCACGACTTCATCGTGCGCAACCGCAGCGACCGTTACACCGCCAAGGGCAACTGAGCCCGCGCGCTCCAGCTCTTCAGGTCCCGCTCCGCCGGACCGTCATCCCGCAGCTAGGGGACAGCCGCGACCTGGACCACGAGGGCGGGATGCTGCCCGGTCCCCTCGCGGGCGTTGTAGTCCACGCCGTCGGTGGAGCTCGTGTCGATGGCGAAACAGTAGACGCCGTCGCCGTGGACGGCCGCGCTGACGTCGAAGTCCACGACCTGACCCGCGGCCACCGCCCCGAGCGTCGCCAGCGCCGGCCCGTCGATCGCCGGCTGCGTGGCCCAGGTGACGGTCTTCTCGTCCCAGGCGCAGCTGGTGAGCGCGTGGATGCTGCCACCCCTCACGCTCCCCGCATTCGTCACGTTCGCCACCTGGAGCTTCAGGTGAGCGCCGGTGACGAGGCGCGCGCCGACGCCGCTCACGCTGACGCGGAGGAGGGTGCGCTGTACGCCCCCCGAGCCCGTCGCGCCCCCGCCGTCCACCGACAGCAGCGCCTTGCCGCCGAAATTGGTCGCCGGGAGGTCGTTCTGGACCGAGGTGTCGGCCACGACCGTGCCGACCGGCGCCGCGGCGGGTGGGGGGGTGGTCGTCGGGGGCGGGGGAGTGCTCGTCCCCGGTGCCTGCCCCCCCACGCCGATGATGAGCTCTGGCTTGCCCGCCGCCGCCTCGCGAGAGTTGTAGCGCACGCAGTCGGAAGAGAGACTGTCGAGCGCGAAGCAGTACACGCCGTCGCCTTGAATGGCGCTGGTCACGTCGAAGTCGACCACCTGGCCGCGGGCCACGGCGCCCACGGTGGCGAGCACCGGCCCGTCGATCGCGGGCTGCGTCTTCGCGGTCACGGTACGCTCGTCCCACGCGCAGCCGGTGATCGCGTGGATGCGCCCACCCGCGACGCTCTGGGAATTCGGCACGTTCGACACTTGCAGCCGCAGACGCGCCGACGTGACCTGGCGTGCTCCGACGCCGCTCACACGGACGCGGAAGAACGCGTGCTTGGCCGGGCTGGCGTCGACCTCGAGCCGGGCGCTCGTCCCGTTGTTCTTGGCGGGACTCGCCTTGTTCACGAGAGTATCCGCCTCGACGGTCCCGACGGGAGCCCCCGAGGGCGACGGGGGCGGCGGCGGACAGGTGCAGTCCGCCCGGCAGGCGCCGGGGCAGCGGGCGCTGTCGGTCCCGTCGCACTGCTCGCTCGGCTGGTTGATGGCGTTGTCGCCGCAGCGTGGCGCCGGGGAGGGTGGCGCCGGGGCGCAGGTGCAGTCGACACGGCACCGGCCGGTGCACGCGGCATCAGCGGCGCCGTCGCACTCCTCGCTCGCCTGGTTGATGAGGTCGTCGCCGCAGCGTGGGGCCGGGGGGGTTGGCGCCGCGGGGCAGGTGCAGTCGGCGCGGCAGCGGCCGGGGCAGCGCGCGCTGTCGGCCCCGTCGCACTGCTCGCTCGCCTGGTTCACCTTCTTGTCGCCGCACACGGGGCAGGCGAAGTGCGGCGTCCCGTCGACGCCGACACAGGAGCCGGCGGCGCCCGACGCGGGCACTTCCACCAGCGCGTCGGTGGCCTTGCCCGTCCCGTCGTTGACGACGGCCGCGGCGTCGCCGGGGTGGCCGTTCGGGATGAAGAGCTGCGGGTGGTCGAAGGGCGCGCTCTCGAAGCGTACCCGGTCGTCGGTCAGCGTCTTCAGGAAGGCGACGACGTTCGCCCTGCGATCCGGCTTCCCGACGAGGCGGCCGACGCCGTCGACGGCGGCGTCGGCGTTGGCAGCGTTGGCCTCGTGGAAATCGCCGCCCCGGGTGTAGAACTCCACCACCTGGTCGAGGGTGAGCATGCCGCCGTTGTGCATGTAGGGAGCGCTCAGCTCGACGTTGCGGAGGGACGGCGCCTTGAACGCGCCGTCGACGGCGAGCACGTCGGCCGGGCCGATCGGTGGCAGCGGATTCTGGATGGCCGCGATCTCCGGGATGCCGAGCCCGAGGAAATCACGCCGGGCGAAGGAGAGCGGGACACCGGCGGGGTTCGCGCCGCCCACGCCGAGATCCTCGGCGGTCGGCCGCACGCCGATGTTGAAGAAGCCGCCGTCGTGGAAGGCGTTCGCCCCGGCCGCCGTCTGCCGCTGCTCGATCGGCTCCACGCCGGCGCCGAAGTTGTTCGTGCTCGCCGAGGTGAACGTCGGGCCCGAGTGGCACTGGGTGCCCTCACAGCTCCCTTTGAAGGTGGTGAGCCCGTCGTCCTGCGCCGCGGTCAGGGTGGCGCGCCCCAGCTGGACGCGATCGAAGAGGCTGTCGTCGGAGACGAGGGTGGCCTCGTAGAGCTGGATCGCCAGCCCGAAGAAGAGCGAGAAGTTCTGCTCCATCACCGTGAACTCGCTGGTGGTGAGCGGCGCGCCGGTGGGAGCGGAGATGGTGCGGACGCCCCCCGGGAACGTCACGACCTTGTCCGAGTTCCACCACTTGGGGTCGAAGGCAGTCTGGACCAGCGTCACATACGACTGCGTCAGGCCGCGCGCGCCGGGCGTCGTGCGGCTCTTGGCGAGCGGGCCGAGCACGCTGTCGGTGGGATCGACCCACTGCTTGGCGAGTGGCGTGAGGCTCAGCATCTTCTTGCCGACCTTGTTGACCGTCCGGCCGGTGCAGGCCAGGGCGAAGTTGCTCCCGAGCACGGGGACCGCCTGCGAGGCGAGGCTCGCGGGAGAGATCGCGACCGCAACCGGCACGACGCTCCCATCCGCCTGCACCTGGAGCACGCGGGCGTTCGGGTTCCTCGGCCCGGTGCCGTCGACGCCGTTGAAGATGGCATTGCCGCGCCCATCCCAGAAGTTCCGGAAGGTGAAGATCGCGTTGATCATCGTCGGCACGTTGCGCGGCTGGACGCGGCGGACGTTCACGCCGCCCACGTTGAAGATCGGATCGGGCGTGACCGTGCAGTTCTCCTCGGCCTGGCCGGGGATGATGTCGTTGAACTTCGCCAGGGTGACGCTCTGCGAGGAGATCACGTCGTCGGCGTCGAAGAGCACCCTGGAGAACCGGTCCTCCGGGTTCGCCAGCTTGTGCAGCGGGAAGTTGGCCGCCGTCAGGGTGGCGTTCGGCTTGGCGACCTCGAACGTCGTCGCGGCATGGATGGTGCCGGGGTTGACCTGGTTCTTCAGCCGGTTGTCGGCGCCGCCGTGGAAGTGGCAGGCACCGCAGGACTGGACGCCGTCGCTGCCGAGCTGCATGTCCCAGAAGAGTGCCTTGCCGAGCGCGACCGCGGCCGCCTCGTCGCGCACGAAGCCGGTGAGGTCGGGCTTCGGGACCGGCACGGTGCCGAGGGCGCCGAGCGGCACCTCCGCACCCGCCGTGCCGGCTCCGAGCAGGAAGACGATCGCGAGTGATGCAACGGACGGGGCAACGAATCGCTTCAGCGTCATACTGCTCATGGCGTTACCTTTCCTGCCGGCCCCTGCACTGTGATGCTTGAGCGCAAGCTGTGCGGTTTCCATAGGCAGTCTCCATAGAATGCGCCGAGAATGACCGTAAATCGGGAATTACCTGTACCGCGCCCTGGGCTTCCCCCGGGAAAACACACAGCACGAGTGAGGGCGATCAAAAGAACCGACAGATGCGAGCGGCAGGGCTGGCTGCCGCAGCGGCGGCAGTCCTCTAGAGACCAGGGCAGCCTAACAGCTCAGTATGCCGATGGCTCTCGAGGGGAAGAGAGAAGAGACCCCGGCACCGGGGATGTGCCGCGGGCGGCGTCCGGCACGGTGCTCCATGTCTGACTGTGATCGACATGGGCGCCCCCAGCGCCGCTGGCGGCCGGACTGCAGCCCGCGAAGCGGTGGCTGCCCCGAGCGGAGCGCTGCTCTGAGGCGGGATCGGAGCCGGCGATCAACCGCGCGCCGCGGCTGAACGTGATGTAGTCGAACAACCACTGCAACGTGACCAGCAGACGGTTGCGCCCGCCGATCAGGAAATAGATGTGCGTCATGCTCCAGATCCACCAAGCCAGCCGCCCTTTCATGCGTATGCGCCCGAAGTCGATCACGGCGGAGTTGCGGCCAATCGTCGCCAAGGCACCGTAGTGCCGGTAGCGGAACGGCGGCGGTTTCGGACGGCCGAGCACCGTGGCGCGGATCACTTTGGCAGCGTAGATGCCGCCCTGCTTCGCCGCCGGGGCGATCCCGGGCAGCGGCTTGCCGTCCTGCACCAGCGCGGCCGTATCGCCGATGACGAAGACGTCGGGATGCCGCGGTACGGTGAGATCGGGCCGCACCTGCACCCGGCCGGCGCGATCGGCTGGCGCGCCGAGCCATTTCGCTGCTGGCGAGGCGGCGACGCCTGCGGCCCACAGGATCGTGCCGGCCGGCAGCCGCTCGCCGGACGCGATGACGCCGCCGGCGTCGCAGGCGGTGAGTCTCCTGCCGAGCCGGACTTCGACGCCCATGCGCTCCAGCGCCGCTTTCGCGAACCCCGAAAGCTCCGGCGGAAACGTGCCGAGCACGCGGTCGGCGCCTTCGATCAGTACGATGCGCGCCTTGCGTGGGTCGATCGCGCGGAAATCGGCGGCCAGCGCCTTGCGCGCCAGCTCGGCGATCGCGCCGGCAAGCTCGACACCCGTCGGGCCAGCGCCGACGATCACGAACGTCATCAGGCGCTTCCGCTCGGCTTCGTCTTCGGCGTTCTCGGCGCGCTCGAAGGCCATCAGGATGCGGCGGCGGATCAGCGTCGCGTCGTCGATGCGCTTGAGCCCCGGCGCGATCGCCGCCCACTGGTCGTTGCCGAAATAGGTGTGCGTTGTGCCAGTGGCGATCACCAGCCAGTCGTAGGGCAGACGGCGACCGTCATCGATCAGCACTTCGCGGCCGGCCACGTCGACGCCGGCCACTTCGCCGAGCAGCACGCGGACGTTTGCCTGGCGGCGCAGAATGCTGCGCACCGGCCAGGCGACGTCGGACGGATTGAGCCCGGCGGTGGCGACCTGGTACAGGAGTGGCTGGAACAGGTGAAAGTTGCGCCGATCGATCAGCGTGACGTCGACCGGCGTGCGGGCGAGACCTCGCGCCGCGGATAGGCCGCCGAAGCCGGCCCCGACGATGACGACTCTGGGACGCTGCGGGAGACGCGCCATGACTTCCTCAACGCCTGCCAGAACCTCCGGACCCGCCGGATCCTCCCGAGTCGTCACCCGAGGCCGATCCTTCGCCGGACCCGCCGCACGGGTCCGGCTCACAGGTCCCCGCGCCCGCGTCCGTGCCGCCTCGCGCCGCGCACTCGTCGGCCGTTCGGATCTCGCACTCCGCTCCGCCGTCGTTCTCGGGCATGCAGCACTGGATCTCCGGTCCGGCCGGCGGCAGCGGCGCACAGGGGTGGGTCGTGCACCTGGTCGGGCTCACGGCGGTGCCGCCCCTGGCGGCGCACTCCGCTTCGGTCCGGGATTCGCACTGCATACCGCGGTCGTCGGGGACGCAGCAGATCACCCCCGCGCCTCGCGCCGAGCCGCTGCACGGGTTCGGCAGGCAGGACCCGGGGCCCATGTCGACGCCGCCTCGTGCTGCACACTCGTCCACCGCCCGGTGCTCGCACTCCGTGCCCTCGTCCCCGGGCAGGCAGCAGCGGATGAGGTCGTCGGAGCCGGGGATGTGGGCGACCAGGACGGCGGCCGCGTCCGCGCGGCGTAGGATGATCGTTTTGCCGCGCGGATCCGTGCCGAGGTACTGGTCGTGGAGGTGCGGGCGCGAGGCGAACCGGGCGCGGCCGTTACCGCGGCCTGAGGTCGTCAGCGTGCCGATCTTGACGCGGTCCAGGATGACGTCATGGGTGGTGCTCCGCTGGAGACCCCGCGCTGCCACCCTCACCGTGCGGCCGGCGTCTTGCACGACGACCACCGCACGGCCGCGCGCCCCCGGGGCCGCCGGCGTCGCGGTCAGCTTCTCGGAGATCTTGAAGCCGTCGGCCATCGCGGCGCCGGCCAACCCGAGGACCGCGGCGACCACGAGCGGCGCGGCGCTGCGCAGGCGCTCGGCCGGGCGGGAACCGAGTGCAATCTTCATGGGGGGCCCTCCACTGCCTGGCTTGGCGGACCGGTCCTTCATCGCATCGCGCATGTTCTTGCGATGTGGACTGCCGCACGGTGGGTGCTTGGTATCCAGGCAAGGAGAACCCTACGGCGCGTGAGGCAGCAGCGTAAATCGGGACCTTCCCGCAGGCAGCGTGGGGATTACCCACGGTCTCGCACCCGTGGATGTCGACCGCGCCCGTCGGGGGCAGCCCGCCCACTTCTCCGACCGCTTCGGCCGGGCTAAGAGGGTCGCATGCCAGCCCCCGTCATCGACATGTGGGCGCCGATCCTCCCCGTCCCGGAAGTCATGCGCTACACGGTCGACAACTTCCCCGACGCGATGCTCGGCTACCTGCGAGTGTTCTACAAGACGGAGCCAACGCAGGAGGCCTTCCGCGCGCGGGCGGGGGCGATCGCCACGCCCCTCGAGGACGTTCTCGCCGCGCTGGACACCGCGGGCATCGCGCGCACGCTGATCACGGGCTTCGACGAGCGGTCGAGCTGCGGCAAGACGTTCATCGCGAACGAGCTCGTCGCGACGCTCGCCGCCCGTCGCCCCGACCGCGTGATCCCGTTCGCGGGTGCCGACGTGCTGCGCGGCAAGGCCGCGGTGGCCGAGTTCGAGACCTGGGTGCGCGAGCGCGGCTTTCGCGGCCTCAGCCTCCGGCCTTTCATGATCGGACTCCCGGCGGACGACCGCCACTGCTATCCGTTCTACGCGAAGTGCGTCGAGCTCGGCGTCCCGCTCAGCATCCATACCTCGGCCAACTGGACGACGACCGCCGTCAACGACCTCGGCCATCCGCGCCACCTCGACCTCGTCGCGCGGGACTTTCCCGAGCTGAAGATCGTGATGAGCCATGCGGGCTATCCGTGGGTGCTCGAGGCCGTGCTGCTCGCCTGGAAGTACCCGAACGTCTACCTCGAGCTCGCCGCCCATCGCCCGAAGTACCTGGCCGAGTCCGGGACGGGATGGGAGCCGCTCCTCCGCTTCGGTCAGACGACCATCGCGGACAAGGTGCTGTTCGGCACGGGGTGGTTCCTCCTCGGCCGGCCGCCGGCCGAGATCGTCGCCGAGTTCCGGGCGCTGCCCGTCAAGCCGGCGGTGATGGAGAAGTGGCTCGGCGTAAACGCGGCGCGGCTGCTCGGCGAGGCGTGACGCGCTTCAGGCGCGCCGCGCGGCGGGGACGACCTCCTCGGCGAACCCCTGGATCTCGTCCATGAAGTACGGCGCGAAGACCATGAAGATGAAGTGCGTGACGCCGGCCTCGACGTAGCGCGCAACCGTGTCGAGACACTCCTGCTTGTCGCCGATCATGATCTGGCGGCGGACCAGCTCGGGCGTCGTCTGGCGCATCGACGCCATGAGCCGGCACACGAACTCCTCCCGCGGCGGCGCCGCGCGATAGCAGAGCGGGAGGAGGACGGTCTTCTCGATGGCGTCGGTGTCGCGCCCCACGGCGTCCCCGTGGCGGCGCAGGACGTCGATCAGATCCCGCATCTCCTCGGCGCCGGCGCCGATGTTCCACATGTCGGCGTAGCGGGCGACGATGCGCAGCAGCACCCGCCGGCCCTTGCCGCCGATCATGAGCGGCGGGTGCGGCCGCTGCACGGGCTTCGGGAGGCCGATCGCGTCGTTCACCGTGTAGTGCTTGCCGTGGACGGTCGTCCGGCTCTCGGTGAGCATGCCGAGGATGATCCGGCACGCCTCGTCGAGCGCTTGCAGGCGCGCCGCGGTGCTCTTGAACTCGATGCCGAAGCTCCGGTGCTCGAGCTCGAACCATCCCGCGCCGATGCCGAGGTTCAGCCGCCCGCCGCTCACGTGATCGAGCGTCGCCGCCATCTTGGCCGTCACGCACGGGTGGCGGTACGAGTTGCCGGAGACGAGGAGCCCGATGCGGGCTCGACTGGTCGCCTGCGCGAGAGCGGAGAGCACGGTCCAGCCCTCGAAGCAGGGACCCTCGGGGTCGACGAAGACGGGATAGAAGTGATCGAAGCCCCAGAGCGAGTCGTAGCCCCACGCGTCGGCCTTTTGCCAGAGGTCGCGCATCTGGCCCCATTCGATGCCCTGCTGCGCGGTCTGGATGCCGAAGCGGATCGGATGTCGTGTCATGAGCCGTCCCTCGGGCGAGGACCCTACAACGGGAGGGCGCCGCTGAGCTACGTCTGGCCCGGCCGAGCCACAGCGCTGTGCTCCCCGACGCGGCGGGCGAAGAAGTTACACCCCTGCGTGCGGCCGCGCCTGGGCGCCGCGACGCAAGCGCTGTGCCGTTCGCCGCTTCAGCCCGCCGCGGACTGGATGTTGCTCGCCGCGCTGTTCCAGATCGGGGTGATGTACGTGCCCACGAGCTGCACGGCGGCGATGACGGCCAGCGTGATGACGCCGATGGTGATGGCGTACTCGGCGAGGCCCTGCCCGCGCTCGTCACGGCGGAGGCCGGCCTTCGTGGTCGCGGTCTTCATCCGCGGGCCGACGGGAGCAACTTCGATGCCGTCCGTGCGCCCCCAAAATACGATGGCACGTGTGCCACCGGTGTCACGCGACGTGCCGCTGCGGCACGCTGCTAACTCCAGCCGTACATGGCGAGGAAGCGCCGGAGGCGTGGGTCGTCGGCGGACAGGGGCACGATCCAGAGACCGAGGGGCGTCCGCTTCCACCAGGCGCCGCTCGGGTCGCCGGGGGGCGCGAACTCGTAGCGGAAGAGCCGGGCGCGCACCCAGCGCGGCGGGGCGTCGGGGAAGGGGTTCGTCGCCAGCAGGGAGAGCGCACCGGGGTCGTTGTGCAGCAGCTTCCACAGCAGGTGGAGGGTCCACATGTAGCGGTCCGCCGTCGACATGGCCGCGAACCAGATCTGCCAGTCAATCCGATACTGGTACGGGGCGATGATGCAGGGCCGACGCTCGGGATCGCCGGGCTTGCACTTGAACTCGTAAGGGAGCCAGCGGGTCTGGTCGCCGAGCACCTCGTCGCGCGTGCCCTCGAAGACGATCTCGCGGCGCTCGCGCCCGACCGTCCCGAAGGCGCCGTAGGTGTTGACGAGGTCGAGGCGGTTGAACGACGTGTTCATCGCCTGGCGGCGGGAGAGGAGGTTCTCGACCGGCGCGATGCTGAGCAGGGCCACGACCGCGACGAGCCCCGCGACGGCGACCTGCTGCGCGCGCGAGGGCTCTGCTTCGCGGGCCCCCCGCTCGGCGCGCGCGGCCAGCCGCCGCGGGAGGAGGCGGCCGAGGAGCGAGTCGTCGAAGCAGGCGAGGATCGGGACGATCGTCAGCCAGTTGAGGAACGAGAGGTTGCCGCTCAGGATGAGGAAGATCTGGAGGGCGAGGAGGACGGTGCCGGCCGCGTGGCGCGCCGCGCGCGGGCCGAAGGCGAACCACGGCGCGGCCAGCTCGGCGAGGTGGTTGAAGAGCACCCCGAGCTGGTGGAACCAGTGCGGCATGAAGTGGAGCCGCCAGCTGAGCGGGTTCGGAAGGGGCTGGGTCTCGTAGTGGTAGTAGAGGCAGGTGAAGTTCCGCCAGCACGGGTCGCCGCGCAGCTTGATGAGCCCCGCGCCGAGCATGATGCGGAAGACGAGCCAGCGAAGACACCACACGACCGGCGTCGGCGGCGGGCGGCGCGGGAAGGGGCGCCCGTCGAGCAGGGGGCAGAGGAAGACGGCGAGGAAGCCGGTCTCGAGGAGCTGGATCTCCCACCCGTAGCCGTACCAGTCCTGCCCGATGTGGACGAAGGAGAGGTAGAGGGCCCAGAGGACTGCCAGCAGGGGCGCGTTGGCGAAGCCGAGGAGCACGACGAGCGAGAGGGCGGTGCCGGCCCAGGCTGCGACGACCAGCACGCGATCGGAGGCGTTGACCCAGAAGACGCTCGGAATCTGGAGGAAGCCGGCGAGGCGTGAGCCGAAGTGCGTCTGGACGCGCTCGAGGAAGAGCCCCACGGGGAGCAGGCCGTCAGTTCCGATGAGCGGCAGGACCTGCTGCGCGAGCGACAGGAACGCGACGAAGTAGACGAGGCCGAGGAGTCGCAAGATGAGGAAGCGGGTGAGCCAGTACGACGGACGGGGCGGCGCGACTGCCATGCCGGGGATGCGGGCCTCCGCCGATCCCGCGGCCCTCAGCGCGGCCGGCGCGGCGCGGCGGCCGAAGGATCGTCGGGCCAGGCGTGCTTCGGGTACCGCCCGCGCAGCACCCTCCGGACCTCGGGATACGTCGTGTGCCAGAAGCTGACGAGGTCGTCGGTGATCTGGACCGGACGGGCATTCGGGGCGAGCAGCTCGAGGACGAGTGGCACGCGGCCCGCCGCGACGCGCGGCGTGGCCGCGAGACCGAAGAGCTCCTGGATGCGCGCCGCGACCACCGGCGGCCGGTCGCGCGGGTAGCGCACCGGCGCGAGCCGGCCGCTCGGCAGCCGGTAGCGAGCGGGTGCCTCACGGTCGAGCGCGGCGCGCTGCACGGGCGCCAGGAGGCCGAGCAGCGCACCGCCGACGTCGCGGGCGGCGAGCTCGGCGAAGCTCACGCACCCGCTCGCGACCGAGGCGATGGCCTCGGAGAGCAGCGTCTCCGGATCCGCCGGCCAGCCGAGCTCGGGGAGCCAGCGCGCGAGGAAGCGGAGGCGAGCGACGAGCTCGCGCTCGGGGTCGCCGACGGCGCCCGTCGCCGCAGGATCGGCGCGGGCCACCGCCGCCAGCACGGCCCCCGCGGCGCTCCGGTCGACGTCCGTGCGCACGGTCTCGGCGAGCACGAGGTCGTGGTAGCACCTGCGGGCGCGCTCGACCACGCGGCCGCGCTCGGGGTCGAACGCCAGCTCGCGTACCTCGTGCACGGCAGGCCCGAGCCAGTCGCGCTCGATCGCGCAGGCGACCCGGACGCGCGCCTCCGGCCCGCCGCCGCGCTCGAGGTCGACGGCGACGAAGAGCTCGGCCTCGCGGACGACGCTCTCGCGGCCGAGCACGACGCCCGTGCCGCCCACCATGACGGCGCGCGGCGAGCCGGGCGCCCGCCGCCGCGCGACGCGATCGGGGAACCCGGCGAGCGTGGCGCGGCGCAGCGCGTCGGGATCCGGGGATGCCGCCGGCCCGCGTCCGAGCAGGCGCGCGAGCTGGCGCCGCGCCCGCTCGACGGCGCGCGCGGCGCCCGGGTCGAGACCGAGGGCGCGGCAGGCTTCGGCCGCGAAGCGGTGCCGTGCGGCATCCTCGAAGAGCCGGGCCCGGAGCTCCAGGTCGGACGGCCCGGGCGGAAAGTCGGCCGTCGTCGATGGGCCGAAGCTCCGGCCCGCGGCCAGGATGTCGCGCTCGCTGGCGAGCGCCGCGAGGAGCGCGCCCTCCGCGGCCGAGCCGGTCCGCTCGGCCTCGACCAGGAGGCGCGCGAGGCGCGGCTCGGCGGGCAGCTCGAGCATGCGGCGGCCGATCGGCGTGAGTGCCCCGGTCGCCGGCTCGAGCGCGCCGAGCTGCGCGAGGAGGCGCTCGGCACGCTCGAGCGCGTGCGGCGGTGGAGGATCGAGCCAGCGGAGGCGGCGCGCGTCGGCGAGCGCCCAGGCGTGCAGCTCGAGCACGATGCGGGTGAGGTCGAGGCGCAGCACCTCCGGCGTCTCCGCGGCGCGCCTGCCGGCATGCTCGGCCCGCGACCAGAGGCGGAGACAGCGGCCGGGCGCGAGCCGGCCCGCCCGACCCGCGCGCTGGTCGGCGGCGGCGCGGCTGATCGGCTGCACGCGGAGCACGTTGATCCCGTGGCGCGGCTCGAGGCGGGCGACGCGCGCGAGCCCCGAGTCGATCACGGCGGTGACGCCCTCGACGGTGAGCGCGGTCTCGGCGACGTTGGTGGCGAGGATGACGCGCCGGTGCGGCCCGGGGCGAAGCGCCCGCTCCTGCGCGTCGAGCGGCTGATCGCCGTGCAGGGTGACGACGTCGAGCCCGCGTGCGGCCGCGAGCGGCCCGATCGCCTCGGCGGCGCGACGGATCTCGGCCGCGCCCGGGAGGAAGACCAGCACGTCCCCGGGATCGTCGAGGATCCGCCGGAGCGCCCGGGCGACGCGCGTCGCGAGGTGCACCTCGGCGGCCGCCTCCTCGTCGTACTCGATCGCCACCGGGAAGGCCCGGCCTTCGGCGGTCAGGACGGCGGCGTCGCCCAGCGCGCGCGCCAGCGCGTCGGTCTCGAGCGTCGCCGACATGACGGCGAGGCGGAGGTCCGGGCGCACGGTCTCCTGGACCTCTCGCACCACGGCGAGCGCGACGTCGCCCTGCAGGTGCCGCTCGTGGAACTCGTCGAGGACGACGACGCCGACACGCTCGAGGAAGGGATCGGCCGCGAGCAGGCGGCCGAAGACGCCCTCGGTCACGAACCACAGCCGGGTCCGGGGGCCGCCGCGCTCCTCGAAGCGCACGCGGTAGCCCACCTCCTCGCCGAGCGCACCGCCGCGCTCGCGGGCGACGTACGCCGCCGCCGCGCGCGCCGCGATCCGCCGTGGCTCGAGGACGAGGACGTGCCGATCGCCGGCGAGGCCCGCATCGAGGAGCGCCGCGGGCACGCGCGTCGTCTTGCCGGCGCCGGGGGCGGCGCGGAGGACGAGGCGGGGCGAGCGGCGGAGGCTCGCCACGGCGTCGGGGAGGAGGGCGTCGATCGGGAGGGGCTGCACGGCGAGTGTCGGGCGCCGGTGATCAGGCGTCCGGCGGGCACACGAGCGGGATTGTTTCTCGCTTGTTGCGGCGATAGACGCGAAAGTCCTTCCGGTCCACGGTAATGATGCTGTGGCGGGGATGAAGTTCGCTCATCCGGATCAGGCACAGGTCCGCCAGATCCGGGTGGCGATCGGCGTAGCGATCCGCAAGCGCAGCGAGCTGCGGCAGGTGGTCCTTGCAATCGAAGGCGAGGGCGATGAGTCCCTCGCGCAACATGGCCAGCACCAGCGGCACGCTGTGCAGGTGGAAAGATGCCTCGGCGAGGACGGCCTCACACGTTAGGAGGGGTTCCGTCACGCGCTCCGCGACCCTGACGGCCCACTCGTGATGCCGGTCGCCGCGATTCGCGAAGGCGACCAGGAAGCCGGTGTCCGCGATCCCTTTCAAGACCGGGAGAACCCCTTCCGACTCGAGAGGTTCCTAGGACCCCGTACTGCGCCTGCGAGGCGCATGAATGGCTGACCGGACCCCTTTGCCTTGGCCTTTTCGAGCTGGTCGCGGATGATCTTGCCCTGCGAGACGCCGGTCTTCGCCGCAACGTCCTCGAGCCAGGCGGCGAGCTCTTGGCTGAGGCGAACGGTTATTGTCTGACGCATTTGCCAAAACTGTATCGCGGGTGAGCGGGCGATGGCAAGTCGGGGCCCGCATATGCCGAACCGCGCGGGCGTGGTAGTGAGACGCGGATATGAAACTCGGCCTCATGCTCGGCTACTGGATGGCCGGCCCCGAGGACCCGATCGACATCGTCCTCGAGGCCGAGCGCCTGGGCTACGACTCGGTGTGGACCGCGGAGGCCTACGGCTCGGACGCCGTCGCGCCGCTCTGCTGGATCGGGGCGCGCACCCGGCGGATCAAGCTCGGCACGGCCGTGATGCAGATCTCGGCGCGCACGCCCGCATGCGTCGCCATGACGGCGATGACGATCGACCACCTCTCGGGCGGGCGGCTCGTCCTCGGACTCGGCGTGTCGGGGCCGCAGGTGGTCGAGGGCTGGTACGGGCAGCCGTTCCCGCGCCCGCTCGAGCGGACGCGCGAGTTCGTCACGCTCGTCCGCACGATGCTCCGGCGCGAGGGGCCAGTCGTCTTCCAGGGGCGCCACTACCAGCTGCCGTACTTCGGCGGCAGCGGACTCGGGAAGCCGCTCAAGCTGATCGGGCAACCGCTCCGGCCCGACGTACCGATCTACCTCGGGGCGATGGGGCCCAGGAACATCGCGCTCGCGAAGGAGATCGCCGACGGCTGGCTGCCGCTCTACATGTCGCCCTACCGCATGCGGGAGGTCTACGGCGAGCTCCTCGAGGGCTTCCGCGCCGGGTTCCAGATCGCCTGCCCCGTGCAGGTCGTGGTCGGCGACGACGTGGCGCAGTGCCTCTTCCCGGTGAAGACGACGCTCGCCTTCTACATCGGCGGCATGGGGCACCGGACGAAGAACTTCTCGAAGGAGCAGGTAGCTCGGATGGGATACGCGGCGGCGGCCGATCGGGTGCAGCAGCTCTTCCTCGAGGGCCGGCGGGGCGATGCGATCGCGGCGGTGCCCGACGAGCTGGCCGACGAGATCGCGCTCTGCGGGCCCCCGGCCCGCATCCGCGAGCGCCTCGACGCCTGGCGGAAGACGCCGGTCACGACGCTCGTCGCGATGACGCGCGACCCGGGCGTGCTGCGACTCCTGGCCGAAGAGATATTGTGACGGCAACGCGGAGGTGACTCACTCATGGCCAAGGTCCTGAACCGGTCCAGCTCTGCCTGCCCACCCCTCGTACTCGGGGTGGGCGCCGGCCCGGCGCGGGGCGCAAGCGCATGCCGGGCCGCAGGGCGAGCGTGCCGCACCGGCAGCGGCCGCCCCACGTCGCTGCGCACCCGGTCCACGTCACGCTGCGGTCCGTGGAAGCCGTCCGCTGCCTCCGCGCTGCCCGCGTGTTCCCACTCGTTCGCGGCGCGCTCGTCGCGTCTTCTCGCGCGGACTTTCGGATCATTCAGTTCACCGTGCAAAACGATCACGTGCATCTCAACAATAGCGACGATCTTGGGGACGCGGGACGTCACGTCAGATTCACCCCGAGATCCTCGCCACGTGCTCGACCCACCGCGGACCGCCCGAGGCATTCGCCGGGCACGTGTTCAGCCCGAGGCGGAACCCGCGCGCTACCCGTCCTGGCAGCGCGATGCGGACGATCCGGCGGGGGCGGCCGCGGCGCGACCGCCAGATGTGTGTCATCTCGTCGAGGGTCATAACCTCGGGCCCGCCAACGTCCGGTGCGCGGCCGTGCGGGCCGGATACGACGAGCTCGACCGCGCGCGCCGCCGCTTCCTCCGCCGCAACGGGCTGGAAGCGCCACGATACCGGCAGCGGCACGATGGGCCACCGCTCGACGGCGAGGAGGGCAGCCGAAAGCAGCTCGTGGAACTGCGTGGCGCGGAGGATCGTGTGGCCGATGCCGCTCGCCGCGACGAGCTGCTCGCAGGCGAGCTTTCGCCGGTAATAGCCGAGCGGGATCCGGTCGATGCCGACGATCGACACGTAGAGCAGGTGCGCGACGCCGGCGCCTAGCGCCGCATCGAGCAGGCGCCGCGTCGCTTCGACGTCGCCCCGGCCGAGACCGAGGCCGGTGTTCGAGGCCGCGTGGAGGACAGCGTCCGCACGCTCCACCGCTTGCGCGACACCCGCGCCGGTCGACAGGTCGCCACGCACGGCCGCCGCGCCGCCGGGCAACGCGGGCGAGAGCTGGCGGGTGAGGACGCGGACCTCGTGTCCCCGCTCGAGGAGACGCCGGGCCGCCGGGCGGCCGAGGGTCCCCGTGCCGCCCGTGACGAGGACGCGCATGGCTCCTCCTCGCAGCGGAACCGCCGGCGATCAAGCCTGATGTTGAAGCGTCCTGCGGGCCATGGTTGACGTATCGGTGCGATGGCGGCCGGGGGGAGCGAGTGATCGAGGCGTCGCTCGGCCCCACGAGGTTCCCGCGCGACTTCTGGCTCTACCTGGCGAGCCGGTTCTGCACGGCCACCGCCTCGATGCTGCTGCGCGCCGCGGTGGCGTGGCACGTCTACGCGCTCTCGCGTTCCGCCTTTCACCTCGGGCTGATCGGCATCGTGCAGTTCCTGCCCGTGCTGCCGCTGACGCTCGTCGCCGGTGCCCTGGCCGACGCCCACGACCGGCGCCGGATCATGATGATCGCGCAGCTCGTGTCGCTCGGCTGCTCGATGGCGCTCTGGCTGGCCACGCGCGGCGGTGCCGCGAGCCTCCCCCTGCTCTACGGGATGATCCTGCTCGTTGCCGCCGCGGCCGCGTTCGACAACCCGGCGCGCGCCTCGCTCCTGCCGGGGCTGGTCGGCCGCGACGCGTTCCCGCGGGCCGTGACGCTCGCCGCCACCAATCAGGCGCTCGCCTTCGCCACCGGTCCTGCCGTGGCCGGGCTGCTGATCGGCGCGGCGGGCGTGGGCATGGCCTACGCGCTCGATGCGGCGCTCACCGCGGTGTCGCTCGCCGCGCTCACGCTCTTCCGCTCGCCGGCGCCCGAAGGAGCCCGCGTCCGGATCCGGCTGCAGGCGATTCGTGACGGCCTGGCCTTCGTCTGGCGCAGCGAGGTGATCTTGGGCTGCATGACCGTCGACATGTTCGCCGTGATCTTCGGCGGGGCCTCCGCCCTGCTGCCGATCTACGCCACCGCGATCCTGCACGTCGGCGCACGGGGGTATGGCCTGCTGGCGTCGTCCTTCGAGCTGGGCGCGCTCGTCGCCTCGGCGGCGTTGGTCGCGCGCCGTCCGATCACGCGGGCCGGGCCGGCGCTGCTCGTCGCCGTCGCCCTGTACGGGATCGCGACGATCGCCTTCGGGCTCTCGCGCTGGTTCCCGCTCTCGGTCGTCGCCTACGCGGCGGCCGGCATGGCCGATCAGGTGAGCGTCGTCCTGCGCAACACGGCGATCCAGCTCTCGACGCCCGACGCGCTCCGCGGCCGCGTGAGCGCCGTCAACATGATCTTCATCGGCGCGTCGAACCAGCTCGGCGCGGCGGAGTCCGGCTTCGTCGCCGCGCTCACGAGCGCCACGTTCTCCGTCGTCAGCGGGGGACTCGGCTGCCTCGCGGTCGTCGCGATCGTCGCGGCAAGGCTGCCGCGGCTGCGCCGCTACCGGACGGACGAGCCGCTCAGTGGTCCGCGCTGACCATCCAGACGTGGCCCCCGCGACGGACGTACACCCCGTCGGGCAGGATCAGCTGGACCTCGAGCTCGCCGGCGGACTCACCCTGGTGCAGCGTGACGGGGCTGCCCCCGTCGACCTCGAGGGTGACGGCCCGCTCGGTCGGGGACGACGAGTATCGGATCCCGCTCACCTGGATGCGAGGCTCCCCCGCGGACCGCAGCGGCGGCTCCGGACGGGCGACGCTCGGCGCGGGTGCTGCCGGACGCGCGGGCGCAACGGGTGCCGCCGGCGGCGGGCTTGTTGCCATCCTGCCGCGCGGCGGCTCCACCGGCGCGGGTGCGGTCACGGCGCGCTGCGGGACGGCCCTCGCGACGGGCGCCGCCACCGGCCGCTGCGGGGCGGCCGTCGCGGCGGCCGGAGGTGTCGGCGCCTGCGGGACGGCCCCCGCGACCGGCGCGGCGGCGGGCGCCTGCGGGACGACCTGCGCGACGGGCGGCGCCGGCGCGTCGTGGCGCATGAAGAAGAACACCGCACCTGCGAGCGCGACCAGAATCGTCACAGCGGCCACCGCCGCCAGCGCCCACCACCACCTGCGGTCCTCGTCCGTCCAGGCAGCGGCGTCCGCCGGCGCGATCTTGCCCTCGAGCTCCCGGAGCGCCTGCAGGATCGTGCTCACGATGTACCTCCCGCAAGCCGTGGCCGTGGATAGCCGCCGGCGGCCGCGTAGAGCACGATGCGCGTCAGCCGCCCCACCCGAGCGTCGGGGACGAGGAGGCGCGAGCGTTGGAAGTCGAGGACGGCAGCCACGGTAGCCGGGTCGAATTCGCCCGTCGACTCACCAGCAAACAGGCCGGCTCGTCGGAGCAACGCCTGCAGGCGGGCAACGTGGGCCCCGCGTGCGCCGAGGCCGAACGTCATCCCGAGCCCCTCGAAGTCTCGCCACAGGACGTGTGCCTCGCCGAACCAGAAGAGGTCGAGGAGGCCGGCGTCGATCGTGGTCGTGGTGGCTCCGATCGTGAGCGTCGCTCGGTGCTCGTCCAGACCGGTGAGCGCTGCGTAGCAGGGTCCGCTCGCGCCCGGGACACGGAGCTCGAGTAGCGCGGGGAGGTCCAGGATGCCGAGCACGGTGCGGTTGCCGGTGAGCCGCATGTCCTCGAGGCCGCGTCGCCACGCGACTCGCTCGAGGTCGTCAGGGACGTGCGTCTCGTCGTCGGCCAGCGAACGGGTGTGCCAAGCGGCAAGGACGGCCTCGGCGGCGGCCCTGCCACTCGCCTGGGCATCGAGGGCCGTCAGGCGGCGCTCGAGCTCGGCGACCGGCGACCGCAGTGGCACGGCGGGCACAGGCTCGGGCGCGGCGGTTGCCGCAGGAGCGGCGGGCGCGGGCTCGGCCACGGCAGGGGCAGGCTCCGCCGGCGGCGCCTCGGCCGAAGGCGCGACGGGAGCGGTCTTCGCCACCACCTCGGCCGGACGGAGGGCGGGCGGCCGCCGGATATCGGTGAACCAACCGAGCGGCACGCCGAGCGTCACCACGCCGACGCCGACCGCCACCCCTGCGGCCCCCCAGGCGGCGCGCCGCACGACCGAGAGCGTGCCCGGCAGCGGCACGGCCTTGATCTCCCGGTACGCGCGCACGACGGAGCGCCGGGTCACTCGCGGCTGGCGCGCGACGAACGCCGCGAGCGTCGCCCGGTGTGCGATCATGTTGATGAGGCGCGGTACGCCGTCGGCGAGGCTGTGCGTCAAGCGGAGCGCGGGGACGGTGAAGAGCCGCGCCGCTTTCCCGTCGCTGGCGACGGCGAGGCGGTGGCGCACGTAGGCCACCGTCTCGCGATAGCGGAGCGGCCCCATGTGCCAGCGGAGTGTGATGCGCTGGTTCAGCTGCGCCATGGCGGGGTCGAGGAGCAGCGTGCGCAGCTGCGGCTGGCCGACGAGCACGACGCGGAGGAGCTTCTCGGTCGCGGTCTCCAGGTTCGAGAGCAGACGGAGCTGCTCGAGCAGATCCATCGAGAACGCCTGCGCCTCGTCGACCACGACCACCGAGACGCGACCGGCCTGGTGCTGCGCGAGCAGGTGCGCGTTGAGCGTATCGACCAGCTCCATCTGGCTCGTGCTCGTCCCGGGCAGGCCGAACTCGCGGTTGATGCGCTGCAAGAGCTCGAGGGTGGAGAGCGCCGGGCTGATGATGTAGGCGGCCGTCACCTCGGGTCCGAGCTCGGCCAGGAAGGCGCGCAGGAGCGTCGTCTTCCCCGTCCCCACGTCGCCGGTGATGCAGACGAAGCCGCTCGACTCCTTGAGGCCGAGCCGGAGGTGGGCCAGCGCCTCGGCGTGCTTGGAGGAGAGGAAGAGGTAACGCGGATCCGGCGTCAGCCGGAACGGCGCGTCGCCGAGCCCGAAGAAGCGCTCGTACATCCCCGACCTCCCCGCATCCAGCAATTCTTATAGGGGAAAGCCGCATGACACTCCAGCACGCCGGTCCGGAGCGATCGGCAGCGTCGCCCCCGTGCTGCTCCGTTGGGATTCCGGCGGGCCCTCACCGCGGGTAGCCAAGCTCCCGCTGGTGTCGGATCGCGAGGATACGAACCTGGTTGCGTGCGGGGACGAAGCGGTAGAGCGCGACGTATCCCGTTCGGCCGAACGAGATCACGAGCTCTCGCAGCTCGCCCTGCACTCGCCGCCCGACGAGCGGGTGCTCGGCCAAAGCTTCGACCGCGCTCCGGATCGCGGTGGCAGCCCGGCGCGCGACCGCGGGGTCGTGCCCGGCGAGGAACTCGAACGCGCGCTCGAGGTTGGCGATGGCCGTCGCGGAGTAGACTACGTCCGGCACGGCCGGGGCCGCGCCGGCCGGCGAGCGCCGGCCTTGCGCCGCGCGAGCCGATCGAGCCACGCATGGACCTCGCCGGCCGCGTACACCTCGCCGGTCCGGTCGATCTTGCGGTCGGCCGCCACCGCCTCCGCCACGAACGCGCGCAGGCGCTCCTCGTGTTCGATCTGATGCGCGATCGCCTCCAGCATGAAGGCGTGCGCCGACCGTTCGGTGCCGTCGACCAACCGCGCGATCCGGCGCTTGAGCTCGGACGGCAGCTTGAGGGTCGTCGTCGTGCTCATCGGTGCTCTTTCCCGAGTGGTGTCACCATGGTAGCACCACGGCGCTCCCGTCCGCAAGGCGGCCGAATACGGGCCGCAGGCGGCACGGGCCTTCGAAAGGACCGCGAGGAGCGGTCGAGTGATCTCCGAGCCTACGCGCTCGCGCGGCGAACGCGCCGGGCCTGGAGGAGCTCCGTCACCGACGGCGGCTGGAGGTCCTCGGCGGAGAAGCCGAGCGGCATGACCCCCTGCTCGAACCAGACGTGCTTCCCCTCGAAGACTTGCCGGGCGACGCCGTACCTCCGCGCGTCGTCGTTGCGCCACATCTCCCGGAAGAGCTGCTGGACCCGACGGCGCGCGCCGCGGGCGAAGACGTCGGCCAGGCTCGCGGCGCCCGCCGCCTCGGGGTGGCCGGTCTCGGCCATCCGGTGGGCGCGGGTCACGGCGGCGGTCAGCGCGAAGAGCTCCATGGCGATGTCGACGGCGCGGAAGAGAAATGCCTGCTTCCGTTCGAGCCCGGCCTGATACACCACCATGCCGTGGAAGACGGCGCGCGCCAGCCGGCGGCTGGCGCGGTCGGCGAAGCGCAGGTGGCGTGCGAGCTTCCCGAAGGAGGCGTAGCGCGGCCAGGCGCCCCAGCCGAGCCAGCGGGTCGGGTACCACCAGGCGTAGAAGCGGAGGATGCGCGGCACCGCGCGCAGGCGGTCGCGGCCGCTCGCCCGCGGGTCGACGAAGGCGCCCGCCACCTGGAGGTGCGTGTCCACCGCCTCGCGCGCCATGAAGAGGTGCATGATCTCGCTCGAGCCCTCGAAGATCAGGTTGATGCGTGAGTCGCGCATCATGCGTTCGACGCCGATCGGCGGCTCGCCGCGCCCGGCGAGGGAGCGCTCGGTCTCGTAGCCGCGGCCGCCGCGCACCTGGAGGATGTCGTCCAGCAGGTGCCAGGCGCGCACGGTGTTCCACTCCTTCGCCGCCGCCGCCTCGAGGCGGATGTCGGAATCGGGCCGGTCGGCGAAGTGGGCAACGAGGTAGGCGACGGATTCCATGGCGAAGGCGCTGGTGGCGAGGTCGGCGACCTTGACGGCCACGGCCTCGTGCTTGCCGATCGGCACGCCCCACTGCACCCGGGCGTTGCCCCACTTGCGGCAGAGCTCGAGGCCCGCCTTGGCGATCCCCGCCGTGGTCGCCGGCAGCGTGAGCCGCCCCGTGTTGAGGGTCACGAGCGCCACGCGGAGGCCGTCGCCCTCCCGGCCGATCAGGTTCTCGCGGGGCACCTTCACGTCCTCGAAGCTGATCACGCCGTTGGCGAGCGCCTTGAGCCCCATGAAGCGGCTCCGATGCTCGACCTTGACGCCTTCCCAGTCCATCTCGACCACGAAGGCGTTGATGCGGTTGGTCTTCGGGTTGCGCGCCATGACGACGATCAGCTCGGCGAGCGTGCCGTTCGTGCACCAGAGCTTCTGGCCATTGAGGATGTAGAAGCGCCCGTCGGGCGACGGCTCGGCGACCGTCGACAGCCGCGCCGGGTCTGAGCCGACCGCGGGCTCGGTGAGCGCGAAGGCCGAGATCGCGCCGCGCGCGCAGCGGGGGAGGAAGCGCCGCTTCTGCTCCTCGGTGCCGAAGAGCCGGACCGGCTGCGGGACGCCGATCGCCTGGTGCGCCGAGAGGAGCGCCGCGACGTTGCCGTCGTAGCTCCCGACGAGCTCCATCACGCGGACGTACTCGGGATGGGTGAGGCCGAGGCCGCCGTACTCCCGAGGGATCTTCATGCCGAACGCGCCGAGCTCGGCGAGCCCGCGGATGACCTCCTCGGGGTACTCGCCGGTCTCGTCGATCGCCACCGGGTCGACCTTCTCCTCGAGGAGGCGCCGCATGCCCGCGTAGAAGTCGCGGAAGGCCGGCCGGTCCGGCTCCTCGACCGGGTAGGGATGGACGAGATCGAGACGGAAGCGGCCGAGGAACATCTCGCGCAGGAAGCTGGCGCCTTTCCATTCGCGTTCCCGTGCGGCCTCGGCAACCTCGCGGGACTGGCGTTCGGCGGTGGTCGTCATCCCATAAATGTAGCCGCAAACGCACCCTACTGCGAGCGTTGGCCGGACACCGCGGGGCGCCGTCAGTCGCGGACGGGGAGGTCTGCCAGGTCGCCGGGCTGGACCAGCTCCTTGCCCACCTCGGTCTCCTCGCGCGGGCTTTCCTTGACCACCGCCTCGCCGGTCGGCCACTGGGTGGCGGGCAGGATGGTCCGCTCGATCGCCTGCCGGATGCGCACCGGCTTCGAGAGGACCGAGATCGCCTTCCAGCGCCCGGCGGGCTCGTTCCCGAGGATGACGATGCCGGTGTGCTGCTTCGGGTCCGCGTCGATGACCGGGTCCAGCTCGTAGGCGCCGAGCTTTCGCCGGAGCATCTCGATGTCGTCGCGCTTGCCGGTGAGGAAGTACCACCCCGGACCCACGCCGTGCGCCTCGGCGTATCCGCGGAGGACCTCGGGCGTGTCGCGCTCGGGGTCGAGCGAGATCGACAGCATGGTCACGTCGCGACCGGCGCGGTCGGCGAGGGACTTCTGCACCTCGACCAGGTGCTCGGTAGCGAGCGGACAGGCGACGCGACAGGTCGCGAACATGAAGTTGATGGCCACGACCTTGCCCCGCACGAGGTCGTCGTAGAAGTGGACGCGCCGGCCCTCGTGGGTCACGAGCTCGATGTTCGGGAGGTGGCGGTCGCGGATGGTGGCCACCGGATCGGGCGGCGCCGGGGCGGCGCGCGCCGCCGGCGGCCGTTGGGGCGGGGCCGCCGGGCGTTCCGAGCAACCCGCCGCGCCGAGCGCGATGATAAGGGCGAGGGCCAGGGCCGTGCGGGGTGGGGTCATGGCTGGTTTTCGAACTGCGCCATCATCCGCATGTCCTCGTGCTCGATGTTGTGGCAGTGGAAGACGTAGCTGCCTGTGTAGCGCGGGAACATCGCCAGGATCTTCACCTCCTGGGTGAAGAACGCCCCCACGTCGATCGTGTCCTTGCGCGCCCGCTCGAGCGGCAGCGGCGACGAGCCGTTGCGCGAGAGGACGAAGAACGAGCTCAGGTGGATGTGGACGGGGTGGGTCCAGCCACCGCCCGATTTGATGGTCCAGATCTCCGCCGTGTTGACCTTCGGCTTGGCGTTGATGCGGTTCTCGTCGAAGAACTCCCCGTTGATTTGCCAGGCGCCGTCTGAGCGCTCGAAGTCGAACGTCCGTTTCACGGTGACGAAGGGGAGGATCTGGGCCGGACCAATCAGGATCGGGCGGAGCGTGTCGGGCACGCGGCTCGGGTCGGCGACGTCCCCGTTCACGATGAACTTGAGGAGCGGGGTGCCCGTCGAGACGAGGCTGTCCGGCTTGCGGCCGTCGTCCTGCTCCAGCCGGTTCTCCAGGATGACCTCGGTGTTGCTCGGGAAGCGGCTGAAATCGATGACGACCTCCGCCCGCTCCGCTGGACCGAGAATGATGCTCTTCTGGTTCAGCAGGGGGCGCGGGAAGAGGTGGTCGTCGGCGGCGATGACGAAGTCGAACGGCCCGCCGTTGCGCAGGAAGAGCTGGTAGAAGCGCGCGTTCGAGCCGTTCAGGAAACGGAATCGATACTTGCGCCGTTTCACCCTGAGGAAGGGCTGGATCTTGCCGTTCAAGACGAACTTGTCGCCGAGGAAGCCGTTGTGGTCGAAGGTGTCGAACACGAGGCGGCCATCCTGATCGAACAGCTTGTCCTGGATGACGATCGGGATGTCGAATTCCCTCACCTGGCCTCGCATCCGGCCCGGGAGGCGCAGCGCCCGCGGGTTCGGGTCCTCCTCGCCAAGAAAGGAGTCGACCTCGTCGAAATTGAGGAAGAAGCCCGCCAACCCCCGGTAGACGTTCGGCCCGGTGATGTCGATCGCGTGGTCGTGGTACCACATCGTCGACTCTTCGTTCTGCTCGGGGTTCGGGAGTCCGAAGACGTTCGGCGCCGGGGTCTGCGGATAGAAATAGTCTCTCGACTGCCCGGTGCAGAAGGTGTCGAGCGGGTAGCCGTCGTCCTCGGGCGCCTGGAAGCCCCCGTGGCGATGCACGGCGCTAATGGGTTCCCCGATCCCGACCGGGTCGTTCGTCGGCAGGTCGTTGACGAACCGGACCAGGAACGGCGTCCCGCTGCGGCCGAGGAAGGTCGGACCGGGGACCATGCCGTTGTAGCCCCAGACGGAGCTCGGAGGCAGCCGCGGATGAAACGAGTGAAGCGCCTGCCGCTCGTGGATCAGGAAGAACTGGGCGTTCGTCGGCACCACGCGCGGCCCACTGACGTGGATGGCCGTGGTCCCGTCCACGTTCACGCAGTTCGTCGGATCGGGACGGGTGGCAAAGCGCGCGACGGGCTGCGCGATGGGTGCGATGGGAAGCTCTTCGAGGAAGGGCGTCGTCGGCGGGCTCGATGGAAGCTGGTCCGCAAAGACCCGGCGACTTCGACCAGGGCCGAGCAAGACGTAGCCCCCTCCCAGCAGGGCATAGCCACCGCCTGCAAGGCCAGCTTTCAGCATCTGTCGGCGGGTCAACATCGCGAATCTCCTTCGTGCGCGAATCCGTTTCGCAGTTCAAATAGCAATACAAACACCGCGCATATCAACTCCAATTCCCGCAACGTTGTCAAGGGAGATCCTTATCGCAACTGCGGAATGTCCGCGGTATTTCGACCCATTGCGCCCGCATCGTTTTGGTGAGGTGGGGGAAATGACGCACATTCGCCTGTCACAGTGGGGCAATTAACCCACTCTTGCGCTTTGCGAGTTCATTATAGCCGCGGCTTTAACCGTGATCCGCGTACTCGATTGCGGCCTGCCTTAGACACATCTCTGGCCGTCTGACGCTGCAACTTTTGCTTGACAACGGACACAGGGTGCGTTCTTTGGCTTTACAATGACCGCGTAACCTTTTCCCTCAATTCGAGAGGAAGAACGACAGATGTTCAGTCGACGGGATCTTCTGAAGCTGGGACTCATCAGCGGGGCGTACGGCGTGCTCGGACCGGCGCCGCGTCGCCGGGCCTTCGCTGACGGGCTGCCGCCGAGCCCGCCCACGACGGCGTTCCTCGTCGAACTGCCGATTGCACCCATCGCGCAACCGGTCGCGCCGTTTCCCACGCGAGCCGATCCCGGAGATTGCGTGAACGTGGACGGGACCACCGCCTTCCATGTCCATGGGCCACGCGTGGTGCCGACGAACACGCAGTTCTTCCTGATCCACGAACGCGCGGCGCCCCATTCGTTTCATCCGCAGCTGCCGGCGAACGTGATCTGGGGCTACGACGGGATGATGCCGGGTCCGACGTTCATGGCGCGCAGCGGGACGCCGTTCCTCGTTCGCTTCGTGAACGATCTTCCGGAGAACGATCCGGTCGGGATTGGCGAGCCGATCAGCGCGATACACCGGCACGGAGGCTGGCAGTTCCCGGAGGACGACGGCTATCCGCTCGACACGTTCTGCAGCGGTCAATCGCGGGATTATTTTTACCCGAACGAGGCGGATGACCTCGATCCACAGAACGAGCACGCGACGCTCTGGTACCACGACCACGCCATCGATATCACCGCCCAGAACGTCTATCGCGGCCTCGCGGGCTTCTTCCTAAACTTCGACGAGGTGGATTCGATGTTGGGGGAGGTGGATCCGAATCCGCGGGCGCTTCGACTACCCGGGCGGATGGTCAGCCTTCCGAGCGGTGGAATGTTCAGGGAATTCGATGTTCCCCTGGTCTTCCAGGACAGGCGGTTCGATCCGAACGGCTTTCTCGTCTACGACAGCTTCGACCACAACGGGTTCCTCGGCGACAAGTTTCTCGTGAACGGCGTCATCCAGCCGTTCTTCAAAGTCGCGCGGCGGAAATACCGTTTCCGCTTCCTGAACGGCTCGAGCGCCCGCTTCTACGAGTTCTTCTTGAGCAACGGGCAACCATTCACCGCGATCGCCACCGACGACCATCTCCTGGAGCATCCCGTGAAGGTGCGGAGCGTCCGCATCGGTCCGGCGGAGCGGGTCGACGTGGTCGTGGACTTCTCGGGATGCTCGCTCAACAGTGAGGTCTTCCTGGTGAACCGTCTCGAGCAGACCGACGGCCGCAAGCCGGGCAACCTCGTCTCGCCGGGTACGCCGCTCCTCAAGTTCATCGTGAACAGAGACGCGGCGGACCCGTCTCGCGTGCCGGACACGCTTCGCCCGGTGGTCACGGGCCCGCAGCAGCTGCTCCCGCAGGTCACGGTGCAGCGCACGTTCCGCTTCGAGCGTTCGGATGGCGCCTGGGTGATCAACGGCCAGTTCTTCGACGAGAACCGCGTGAACGCCAAGCCGAGGCGCTCCAGCGCCGAGATCTGGAACATCGAAGCAGGCGGCGGGTGGGTTCACCCCGTGCACATCCACCTGACCGAGTTCTTCATCCTCTCGCGGAACGGGGCCGCCCCGCCGCCCCTCGAGCGGGGACGGAAGGACACGATCGTCGTCGGCGGCGACCGGGGAGACGCGAAGATCCTCCTGCCGTTCCCGACGGCCTTCAATGCAGTGCCGAGGCCGGCGACGGGCCGCTTCGCGTTCCACTGCCACAACATCGAGCACGAGGACATGCGGATGATGGGGCAATTCGAGGTGCAGCCGTGATCCTGGCCGGCCCCTTCCTTCACGAGTGAGTCGCTGCGCCCCTTGGTCTCCTCCTCGGCGTCGTCCCTGGCTCGCGCCGTGGCCCTGCTCGCCGGCGCGCAGCTCGTGCTCCCGGCGGTCGGCGCCGCCACACTCGTCCAGCGGCCGGGCGTCGTGGAGGCGGACACCTGGGTCGACCAGGCGAGCCCCGATGCGAACGCGGGCGCCGACCGGGTGTTGCGGGCGGTGGACACGCCCGGCAGCCAGGCGCAGACGTTCCTCCGCGTCAGCCTGGGTGGTGCCACGGGCGGACCGGTGGTCGCCGCCCGCCTGCGCCTCCAGGTGGACGTCAACGGCCGCGCCGGGAGCGACTCCGGGGGCAATCTCCATGCCGCGGGCTGCGGGTGGAACGAAGAGACGCTCACGTGGAACACCCGCCCCGCGGTCGACCCGCTCGGCCTCGCTTCGGTGGGCGCTGTCCAGCGCCGCCAGGTCGTCGCGTTCGACTTCACGGCGGCGCTCGAGCCCGGAAGGGACGTCTACTGCTTTGCGCTCTCGAGCGAGAGCCCGACCTTCGACGACGTGATCTACAGCTCACGGGAGGGCAAGTCGGGCCCGCCGGCGGTCGAGGTGCTCGTCGACGAGGCTCCGACGAGCACCTCGACCACCACCCCGCCGCCCGTGACGACGACCAGCACGCAGCCGCCGGTCACCACGACGACCACGTCCGCCTCGGTCACCACCACGACCGTCTGCGGCAACGGCGTCGCCGAGCCGCCGCTCGAGAGCTGCGACGGCGCCGACGACGCTGCGTGTCCCGGGCGGTGTCAGGGGAACTGCCGCTGTCCGGGCGCCGACGACACGTTCGCGTGCCTCGCGTCGGGGGCGGGCATCGTGGTCGGCGGGACGCTCGCCGACTCCTACTACTCGCGCGCGCTCGGGCCCGGCACGGTGATCGACGCGCGCGACGCGACCTTCGTCCACTGCTCGCAGCCCGACCCGAGCAACCCCTGTGCGACCAACGTCTACCCCGTCAACCTGGGCCCGATCTCGGCGCCCGGCGACTG
>Ga0209470_1000085_pt1 | contig 64296 bp, 72 predicted proteins | sample GraSoiAngelo_125_FD_185882 | JGI IMG/M metagenome (GOLD analysis project Ga0209470, IMG submission 185882) | Grasslands soil microbial communities from the Angelo Coastal Reserve, California, USA - 14_0927_05_40cm (SPAdes) (version 2) | ecosystem: Environmental > Terrestrial > Soil > Grasslands ... | reverse complement strand
CGTGTGTTCGCGGGCGTGAGCTTGGGATCGGCGTGGCCGTTGGCCGGCACCGGCTGCCAGAAGGAATCGCCCTCGTTCGGCTGGATCACGGTCGCGCGGCGCCTCGCGGACTCGATTGAGTTCATGGCTCTCCTACCCCTTGCTCTCGATCTTGGCCCACGTGTCGCGAAGCCCCACGCTGCGGTTGAAGACCAGGCGCGACGGCGACGAGTCGCGCTCGTCGACGCAGACGTAGCCCTGGCGCTCGAACTGGAAGCGCGAGCCGCGATCGGCCCCGGCCAGCGCCGGCTCCAGGCGCGCACCGCGGACGACCTCGAGCGAATTCGGGTTCAGCGCGGTCTGCCAGTCTTCAGCCTCGTCGGGCCGGGGCGCGACGAAGAGATGGTCGTAGAGCCGCACCTCGGCCGGGATCGAATGCGACGCCGACACCCAGTGGATGGTCCCCTTCACGCGCCGCCCGCGCGAGTCGCCGCCCCGTACGTGCACCGCACCACCGCCACCTGCCCGGAGCTGTCGCGCTCCACACCCGTGCACTTCACGATGTAGGCGTAGCGCAGCCGGACCTCGGCGCCGGGCGAGAGCCGGAAGTACCTGGGCGGCGCCGGATCGCGGAAGTCGTCCTGCTCGATGTAGAGGACGCGCGAGAGCGGCACCTTCCGGGTGCCGGCGCCCGGATCCTCCGGGTTGTTCACGGCCTCCAGCGCCTCCACCTGGCCCTCGGGATAGTTCTCGATCACCAGCTTGACGGGCCGCAGCACGGCCATGCGCCGCTCGGCGCGCCGATTGAGATCCTCGCGCAGGCAGTGCTCGAGCAGCGCGATGTCCACGACCTTGGCGGCCTTGGCGGTGCCGACGCGCTCGGCGAAGTCGCGGATGGCCTCCGGCGTGTAGCCCCGCCGCCGCAAACCAGCCAATGTCGGCATGCGCGGATCGTCCCAGCCGGAGACGATTCCCTGCTGGACCAGCTCGAGCAGCTTCCGCTTTGACAAGACCGCGTTGGAGAGGTTCAGCCGTGCGAACTCGATCTGCTGCGGATGGTGCACGCCGAGCCGGTCGAGATACCAGTCGTAGAGCGGCCGATGGTCCTCGTACTCGAGCGTGCAGATCGAGTGCGTGACGCCCTCGATCGAGTCCGACTGGCCGTGAGCCCAGTCGTACATGGGATAGATGCACCACGCGTCGCCCGTGCGATGGTGCGTGGCCTTGCGGATCCGGTACATGACGGGATCGCGCAGGTTGATGTTGCCCGAGGCCATGTCGATCTTCGCCCGCAGGGTCTTGGTCCCGTCGTCGAACTCGCCCGCGCGCATGCGCGCGAACAGGTCCAGGTTCTCCTCGACCGAGCGATTGCGATACGGGCTCTCGCGCCCGGGCTCGGTCAAGGTGCCGCGGTACTCCGACATCTGCTCCGGCGTGAGATCGTCGACGTACGCCTTGCCGGCCTTGATGAGCTGCACGGCCCACGCGTAGAGCTGCTCGAAGTAGTCGCTCGCGTAGTAGAGGTGCTTGCCCCAGTCGTAGCCGAGCCAGCGCACGGTGTCGATGATCGAGTCGACGTACTCCTGGCTCTCCTTGGTCGGGTTGGTGTCGTCGAACCGCAAATGGCAGCGCCCGCCGAACTCGCGGGCCATGCCGAAATCGATCGAGATCGCCTGGGCGTGGCCGATGTGCAGATAGCCGTTGGGCTCCGGCGGAAACCGCGTGATCACGTTGCCGCCGAAACGCCCGCTGGCGTTGTGCTCCAGGATCATGTCCCGGATGAAGTTACTGGGCTTTTCCTTCGGCTCTTCGCTCATCCCGTTGAGTGTAACGCATGCGGCGCGGCGATTCTCGGGGTCGCTCGACACCGGGCGGAGCGGCGTGCCGCAGGTCAGCAGCGCGAGTCGTCGTTGATCGCGAGGCCGAGCGTGCCCGTGGCGGGGTCATACTCAAAGTCGTTGCCCGGACACTGGAACCGCGGCGGCGAGGCGAGCAGGCCGACGACGGCGGCCTTGTCGGGCGGAAACTGGCCCTTCTCGGCCTGATAGCTCCGCACGAGCCCCTGCACCGACGTCAAGGTAGCCTGATCAGCGGCGAGCTTGGTGCGCGCGAGCGGACGGTCGTGCTGCAGCTTCTCGACCGTCGTGGCCGTCGAGGTGAAGTACTTCATCAGCAGGAATCCGGCGACCGCCACCACCGCCACCACGATGACGATCTCGATGTAGCCGAACCCTCGCGCTTTCACCATGTGTCGTCGCGCCTAAGCTCGCCTCGGGCCCCAGCCCCCGGCTGGTCATGCGGCTTGCACTGCGGCCCCGCAACGGCCTGCAGCACGCCCGCGAACGATCGTATCACCCGCGCCACGAGGCGCCGCGAAGATGTGCTCGTCCTGGCGGCCGTCGGCCTCCTGGTGGCGCCGTCCCAGATTCGCCAGGAGTGATCGGCGCCGGCGTCGGTTGCGGTAGGGTATGGAGCATGAGCACGCCTCCCCCGGCCGGTCCCGAGCTCACCCGTGTCAAAGACTGCGACCTCTGCCGCGCCCTGAAGCTGACCCCGTGGTTTTTCGAGGACGACATCTGCTGGATCGCCGAGTGCGAGATCTGCGAGACGCCGATGGTGGTCTGGCGCTTCCACGGCACGACGCCGCCGGAGACGCACGTCGCGCACATGCGCGAGCGCCTGCGCGAGGTCGCCACCGCGCAGCTTGGCGAGTTCTGGGTGGACGGGCACATGCGCAACATCCCCGACCACTTCCACGCCCACGCGCGGCCCAAGGACGGCTTCTTCGGTCGCGACCGCAAGCGCTGACGCCGCGAGTACCATGGATCTCAGGGGCGTGCGGTGAAGACGGTCGAGATCGAGCCGACGTTCGAGAGCTGGCAGGCGGCGGCGCGCGCGCTCCTGCGCGACGGCGTACCGCCGGCGGACGTACGCTGGCGCGAGGCGTCGAGCGTGGAACAGCCCCTGCTCCCCTCCGAGCCGTCGTCGGCCGGCGGCGCGAAGGTGCCGCGGCAGTTCCTGGACCTGGCGCGCCGGGCCGCCGCCGCGACCGATCCCTCGCGCTGGCAGATCCTCTACGACACGCTGTGGCGGCTCGTCCACGAGGATCGCGAGTTGTTGAAGAACGCGCGCGATCCGGGTGTCCGGCGCCTCCACGCGCTGCTGACACCGACCGCGGCCGAGCCGGAGACCGCCGGGGCCGCGGCGTTCATTCCCTCCGGCGCCGGCCTCGCCGAGCTCAAGGCGGCGGCGGCGCGTTGCAAGGGCTGCGATCTCTACCGCCACGCGACCCAGACCGTGTTCGGCCGCGGCTCGGCCGACGCGCGCATCGTGCTCGTCGGCGAGCAGCCGGGCGACCAGGAAGATCTCCAGGGCGCCCCGTTCGTCGGGCCGGCGGGCGAGGTGTTCGATCGGGCACTCGCCGAAGCGGGTCTGGCGCGCGAGAAGCTCTACGTCACCAACGCGGTCAAGCACTTCAAGTTCGAGCAGCGTGGCAAGCGCCGGATCCACCAGACGCCGCGAGCGAGCGAGCTCAACGCGTGCCGCCCGTGGCTCGAAGCCGAGCTGACCCTGCTCAAGCCGGAGGTGCTCGTCTGCCTGGGTGCCACCGCCGCTCGCGCGATCTTCGGCGACAAGTTCAGGATCACGAAGGACCGCGGCCGCTTCGCGCCGACGCGCTGGGCGCCGAAGACGATCGCCACGTACCATCCCTCGGCGGTGCTACGAGGCGAGGACGACGCGCAGAAAGCGGAGCTCTACGGAATGCTCCTCGACGATCTCCGGAAGGTCGCGCGGGCGTAGCGGACGCCCGGGAGCGGCATAGGTCCGCCGCCCCCGAGCGCCGTCTAGACTAGGCGGGCCGCCGGCCCCGGAGCACCGACGGCACGCCACTCGAGCCCGGTGGTGTCTCCATAGTTGTCTCCAGCACGGTTAACCCCCAGACCAGGAGGCGGCGCCTGTGCCTCCCGTCGGATCCAGTCAACCGCCGTGGGTGTGGTCTGTCAACGAGTCGAGACCGCCGTACCGAGAACCCGGCCGAGCCAGGCGGAGATGTCGCGGATCTCCTCGAGGCACACGGAATGCGGCATCGGATACTCGTGCCACTCCACGCGGTAGCCGAGCCCGGCGAGCGTCTCCCGCGCCCGCAACGCGCGCGCCATCGGGATCATCGGATCGTGGGTGCCGTGGGCCATGAAGATCGGGACGTCGCGGTTGGCGGGCGCCGCGTCGGTGGCCAGCGTATCGGCCAGCGGCAACGAGCACGAGAGGGCCATGATGCCGGCCAGCCGCTCGCCGTGGCGCAGGCCCGCGTGCAAGGCCATCGCCCCGCCCTGCGAGAATCCGGCGAGTACGATCGCCGCCGGCGGAACGCCGCGCTCCTTCTCGCGCTGGATCAGCGCCTCGATCGACTTCTGGGAGGCGCGCACGCCGGCGGGATCCTCGCGTCGGCCGCCGCCGTCGTCGCGGATGTCGTACCAGGCGCGCATCACGGAGCCGCCGTTGATCGTCACCGACCGCATCGGGGCGTGCGGGAACACGAACCGGACGCCCGGGCGCGCGGGCAGACCGAGCGCGGGCACGATGTCCACGAAGTCGTGGCCGTCGGCGCCGAGCCCGTGCATCCAGATGATGCTGGCGGTCGGTGACGCGGTGGTCTCGATCTCGATCGCTTCGAGCAGGTCGGCCACGGTCAGGCCCTCGGGTGTCGATCGCTCACGGCAAACCTACCGGCGCGCGGGGCGCCTGGGTGAAGTCGAAGGCCTCGAGCGGCGCCGCCGCCCTGCGATCACGCTCGGTCAGGGGCTCGAGCCCGAACCGCCACTCGATCAGCTTCAGCACGGAGGCGTGATCGTACTCGCGGCGGCCGATGAAGCCGCGCTTGGCGTAGGGCGACACGATCAAGGCGGGCACGCGCGTCCCCAGGCCGAAGCGGTCCACGACCGGCGGCCTCACGTGATCGAACCAGCCGCCGCCCTCGTCGTAGGTGATCACGATGGCCGCTCGCGGCCAGTAACGGCTGGCCATCACCTCTCGCACCATCTCGGCGATCCAGCGGTCGCCCGCGCCGACCGTCGAGGACGCCGCGTGCGCGTTGTCCCGCGCGTGGGGCTTCACGAACGCGACCGACGGCAGGCCGCCCTCGCGCAGCGCCCGGGTGAAGCCCGACGCGTCGCGAATGTGGGCGAGCCCCTCGGGCGTCTCCATGATGCGCTTCACGTACTGGAACGGGTTGTGATGCGGCACGAGCCCTTGCTTCACCGCGTCGGCGCCGCCGCCCCAGCCGGTGGCATACCAGGCCCAGGTGATGCGAGCGGCGTCGAGCCGGTCCGCGATCGTCGGCGCGGTCTGCGGCGCGCGGAGGATCTCGGGCACTCGCTGTGGCGGATAGGGCGGGTCGAGGTTGTTGACGACCCAGCCGTCGGGATCGACCTCGCCGTCCTTCTCGACTCGACCCTCGGGCCCGACCCCCGCCGCGCGCTGCTCGGCCGGCGCCTCCGCGTACCGCGCGAGCCCCGCCGAGATCAGATAGAAGTGATTCGCGAACGAGCCGCCGTGGATGCCCTGGAACCAGTGATCGAGCAGCACGAACTCGTCGGCCAGCTTCCATTGCGTCGGGCTCGCATAGCGATCGAAATACCCCATCGTGGTGCCGCCGCTGGTCCCCTCGGCCACCCACTTGCCCATGGCAACGCCGTCGGCACCGGCGCCGTACTGCCGCTGCATGTGATAGAAGCGGTGGACCGGGTTGTTGGTCGGATCGAACGGCGCGAGGAACTTCTGCATCGCGAACGGCGCGTTGGGCAGATCGGCGGGCAAGCGCGGGTCGGGCTTGCCGTCGCGCCCGAGCGGAGCCGGCAAGGTCGCGTACGTCACGCCCTTCTCGTCGGCCTGCCGGCCGCGATAGCCCGCGAGCCCCTCGGCGCCCGGATAGGTGCCGAAGAGATGGTCGAACGCGCGGTTCTCGAGGAACAGCACGATGATGTGGTCGATCGGCGCGCGCTGACCGTCGACCGGCTCGCCGACACCGGAGCTTCCGCCGGCGCACGCGCTCAGGACGAGGCTCACCAACGCAGCGGTGACGAGCCCTGGACGACGAACGCGCATGGAGTATTCTAACTGACCATGGCGACTCCACGACTGATGGGAGCGGAAGTCAAGCGCAAGGAAGATCCCCGTCTGATCACGGGCACCTCGAGCTACGTGGGCGACCTGGCGCTGCCGGGCATGCACTTCGTCGCGTTCGTCCGGAGCCCACACGCCCACGCGCGCATCCGGCGGGTCGACGGAGCGCCTGCGCTGCGGCGACCGGGCGTCTTCAAGGTGGTCACCGGCCACGACATCCGCACGCTCTGTGCGGCGTTGCCCGTGGCCGGCGCCGGCGAAGGGGGCAGCAGCGACGGGTCGGCGAACATCGGACGCAAGCACTATCCGCTCTCGGTAGACCGCGTCCGCCACGTCGGCGAGGCCGTCGCCGCGGTCATCGCGACGTCGGAAGACGTTGCGGTCGACGCGGCCGCCGACGTCGTCGTCGACTGGCAGCCGCTGCCCGCGGTCGCCGACGTGTTCCAAGCGATGGCGAAGGGCGCCCCGCAGCTCCACGACGACGCGCCCGGCAACATCGAGCACCAGACCCCCATCAAGTCCGGCGATCCGGACGCCGCGTTCGCGAAGGCCAAGCGCGTCGTGAAGCAGCGCATGGTCAGCCAGCGGCTCTGCGGCGTGCCGATGGAGGGGCGCGCGATCCTGGCGGCTCCCGACCCGACCTCGGGCGGCCTGGTCGTCTGGGCGACGAACCAGGCGCCGCACGGCCTGCGCAACGATCTGGCCACGGTGCTCGGCATGCCCCAGAACCTGATCCGCGTCATCGCGCCGGAGGTCGGCGGGGGCTTCGGCGTGAAGTTCGGCTGTTATCCGGAGGACGCGACCGTCGCCGCGCTCGCGCGGCTCTACCGGATGCCGCTGCGCTGGACCGAGACGCGGCTCGAGCACATGATGGCGACCACGCACGGGCGCGCGCAGGTCACCGATCTCGAGGCCGCCGTGGAGGACGACGGCACCATCACCGCGCTCCGCATGCGGGTGACCGCCGACATCGGCGCGTATCCGGTCTTCACGTTCATCCCCGACCTCACCTTGAGCATGGGCGTCGGCGTGTACAAGTTCACCAACGTCGATCTACAGTCCACCTGCGTCTTCACCAACTCGACGTCGGTCGCCGCGTATCGCGGCGCCGGGCGTCCGGAAGCCGCGTACTACCTCGAGCGCCTGATGGACGTGATCGCGGCCGAGCTCGGCCGAGCGCCCGAAGAGGTGCGCCGCAAGAACTTCATCCCGCCAAGCGCGTTTCCGTACCAGGCGCCGACCGGCCAGCACTACGACAGCGGCGAGTACGACCGCGCGCTCACCAGGGCGCTCGAGCTCGCGGGCTACGCCAAGCTGCGCGCCGAGCAGAAGGAGCGCCTGCAGCGCCCGGACAAGAAGCTCCTCGGGATCGGGATGTCCTGCTACGTCGAGATGTGCGGCTTCGGCCCCTTCGAGAGCGCGGTGGTGCGCGTGGAGCCCGGCGGCACCGTCACCGCGTACACCGGCACCTCGGCCCACGGCCAGGGTCACGAAACTTCGTTCTCTCAGATCCTCTCCGATCATCTGGGCGTGCCCTTCGACAAGATCGTGGTGCGGCACGGCGACACGTTGAACACGCCGATGGGCAACGGCACCGGCGGGAGCCGGAGCCTGGTGGTCGGCGGCTCGGCCATCCTGGGCGCGGCGCTCAAGGTGCAGGCCAAGGCGCGGCGCCTCGCGGCCCACATGCTCGAGGCCGCCGAGGCCGACGTCGTCTTCACCGAAGGCCGCTATCAGGTGAAGGGCGTGCCCGACAAGGCGCTCACGCTCGACGCGATCGCCGCGAAGGCCTACGGCGAGGGCTTGCCGGAGGGGATCGAATCAGGACTCGAGTCGACCGAGTTCTTCCGCCCACCCAACCTGGTCTATCCCTTCGGCGCCCACGTGGCGGTGGTGGAGGCCGATCGCGAGACCGGCCGCGTCACGGTGCGCGACTTCATCTCGGTCGACGACTGCGGCGTGCGGATCAGCCCGCTGCTCGTGGCCGGGCAGGTGCACGGCGGGCTCGCGCAGGGCATCGCCCAGGCGCTGCTCGAGGAACTCGTCTACGGCGCGGACGGACAACTCGTGACCGGCACGCTCATGGATTACCCCGTGCCGCACGCCGACGATCTTCCGTCGTTCCGGACCGATCAGACGGTGACGCCGTCGCCGCGCAATCCGATGGGCGCCAAGGGCATCGGCGAGGCGGCCACGATCGGCGCGACGCCGGCGATCGTCAACGCGGTCGTCGACGCGCTCCGGCCTTTCGGCGTGCGGCATCTGGATATGCCGCTGCGCCCGGAGCGCGTCTGGCAGGCGTCGAGGGGACGCTAGGACAGGCCCGGGGCGTCAGGACGCGCTTCGGCCCGCCGTCTCAACGAGGCCGGTCGGACAGGCGACGCCGGTGCCGCCGAGACCGCAGTAGCCGCCCGGATTCTTCGCCAGATACTGCTGGTGATAGTCCTCGGCGTAGTAGAACTCGGGCGCGTCGAGGATCTCGGACGTGATCGGGGCGTAGCCCGCCTTCGAGAGCACGCGCTGATACGCGTCGCGTGAGGCCTCGGCCTGACGGCGCTGCTCCGGCGTGTAGACGTAGATGCCCGAGCGATATTGCGTGCCGACGTCATTGCCCTGACGCATCCCCTGGGTCGGATCGTGGCTCTCCCAGAAGAGCTTCAGAATGCCGTCGTAGCTGATGCGCTTGGGATCGAAGACCACCAGCACGACCTCGTTGTGGCCGGTGAGGCCGGTGCACACCTCTTCGTAGGTGGGGTTGGGCGTGAAGCCGGCGGCGTAGCCGACCGCCGTCGTGAACACGCCGGGCGCCTCCCAGAACTTGCGCTCGGCGCCCCAGAAGCAGCCCAGGCCGAACATGGCCGTCTCGAGCCCGGCCGGAAACGGCGGCGTCAGCGGATGGCGGTTCACGAAATGCGCGGCCGGCACGCGTATGCGCTCACTCCGGCCCGGAAGCGCCTTGTCCTTCGACGGCATCATCAGCTTCGAGCGCGATCCCCACATGGTCTCGTCCTCCTGGTACCCCGATCTTACCAGGGTGAGCGAGCTCCGGGCGCCGCGTTGCCGAGCGCTGGCGGGGCGTGGTACCGTCCCGGGCTGTGATCCTCAGCGCGCACGACGGGACCGTGATGCGTTGGCGGCGCTGTCGCCACGGCCGCCGCGGAGAGCGCCGGATCGTCGCCGTCGGGTGACGGGCGGGGGCCGTTTGCGCCTCAGCGTCCGCCACAAGCTCACGCTTTTCAGCACGCTGGTCATCCTCGTGGTCTCCTCGGGGTTCACCTGGGTCAGTCTCGGCCTCGCACGCCGGGCGATCGAGGAGGATCTGCAGAATCGCGCGATCATCTATGCGCGGGAGGTCGCGGCCGCCATCGGCGGCGGCCGCGCGCTCGAAAGCGGGCCGGCGCTCCAGCAGCTCATCGCGCGCCTGCTCGAGATCCGGACCAGCGTCCTGCAGCTCGACGTCCTCACCTTCGACGCGGACGGCACGACGCTCGTCGCCTCGAACGAGCCGCGGAGCCAGCTCTCGTTCAACTGGAGCGACGCCGAGGATGTCCAGCGTGGTCGCGTCATCTCGCGAGCCGTCAGCCGGGACAAGGAGCACCACTGGGAAGTGATGGCGCCGATCACGCTCCAGGGCGCGGTGGCGGGCGCGGTCGCCGTGAAGTTCTCCGCGCAGCGCTCGGATCAGCTGATCAGAAGGATCCAGTTCTGGGCGCTGACCTTGGCCGGCGTGTCGCTGGTGCTGATGGGCGTCCTGATGACCGTCGCCATCCAGATCGTCGTGGACCGGCCGATCCGGCGCTTCATGGACGCGATCTCCGCGGCCGCGGACGACGGAGCGCCCGCCCCGGTCACGGTGACGACCACCGACGAGTTCGGTGTGCTCGCCGAGCACTTCAACGAGATGGTGGCGCGCATCGCGCGATTCAGCGAGGAGCTCCGGACGCGCATCGCCGAGGCCACCGGCGAGCTCGACCATCGGGTCCGCCAGGTCGAGCAGCTGAACGTGCTGCTCTACGAGATGCAGCGGCGGCTCAGCCACGCCGAGCGGCTGGCGCTCTCAGGGCGCGTCATGGCCGAAGTCGCCCACGAGGTCGGCACGCCTCTCCACTCGGTCGCGGGACATCTGGAGCTGCTGCGCAAGGACCTGCCGCCGGCCCTCCTGTCCGAGGACGTCACGCGACGCCTCGGCATCATCGAAACCCAGGTGGCGCGGGTCATCGAGATCATCAGCCGGCTCCTCGACGCCACACGACGCGTGCCCAGCGAGCCGACCGCGGTCGACGTCAGCACGCTCGTCCGCGACACGGCCGAGCTGGTCCGCCCCGGCCTGGCCGGCGCCCGGCTCACCCTGGACGTGCGCGCCGAGTCCGGTCTGCCGGCGGTCCTGGGCCAGCGCGACCAGCTTCAGCAGGTGATTCTCAACCTGCTCACCAACGCGATCGACGCCACGGCGCCGGACGGGCGCGTCGAGATGACTACCCGGAGCCGGCCGGGCCAGGACGAAGTCGAGATCGCCATCGCCGACACCGGCCGCGGCATCTCGCCGGCGGACCGCAAGCACATCTTCGAGCCGTTCTTCTCGACGAAGGAGGCCGGACACGGCACGGGGCTCGGCCTGTTCATCACCGCCGAGATCGTGCGCGAGCACAAGGGACGGATCGAGCTCGACAGCGACGAGGGTAGCGGCAGCACCTTCCGCGTCTACCTGCCGGCGCTGCGGAGCTAGGGATGACCGCCGCCGCGCCGGTGCTCCTGGTCGTGGACGACGATCAGGTCGCGCGCGAGCTCCTGGCCGAGACGCTCGGCCGCGAGAGCTATCGCGTGCGAGTCGCCGGCGGCGGCGAAGAGGCGCTGCGGCTGGCCGCCGCCGAGCCGTTCGACATGGCGCTGGTCGACCTGCGCATGCCCGATCTCGATGGGCTGGCCGTCCTCAAGCAGCTGGCGATGATTCAGCCCGACCTGCCGGTTGTCATCCTGACGGCCTTCGCCACGGTCGAGACGGCGATCGAAGCCGTCAACGCGGGCGCGTTCGACTACCTCTCCAAGCCATTCCGGATGGAGGAGATCAAGATCGTCGTGCGGCGCACCCTCGACGCGCGCCGGCTCGCCCGCGAGAATCTCCAGTACCGCCAGGAGCTCAGGGCGCGCTACGGCTTCGAGGGTCTGGTCGGCCAGTCGCACCAGATGGTCGAGATCTACAAGCTCATCGCGCGGATGGCGGCGCTCGACACGACGGTGCTGATCGAGGGCGAGACCGGCACCGGCAAGGAGCTCGTGGCGCGCGCGATCCACGGCGCGAGCGCGCGCACCGCCCGGCCGTTCGTCGTGGTAGACTGCGCGGCGCTGCCCGAGGCGCTCTTCGAGTCGGAGCTGTTCGGCCACGAGCGCGGCGCCTTCACGGGCGCGGTGGCGGCGCGCCGCGGGCTGCTCGAGACGTCGGCGGGCGGCACCTGCTTCCTCGACGAGATCGGCGAGCTCACGGCACCGCTCCAGGCCAAGCTCTTGCGGACGCTCCAGGAGCACTCCATCCGCCGCGTCGGCGGTAACGACCCGATTCCGGTCGACGTGCGGGTCGTCGCCGCCACGAACCGCGACCTGCGCCGCCTCGTGGCCGACGGAGGGTTTCGCGACGACCTCTACTATCGGCTCAACGTCGTCACGATCACGGTGCCGCCCCTGCGCGAGCGGGCGTCGGACGTTCCGCTCCTCGCCCAGCACTTCCTCGAGATGTTCGCGCGCCGCAGCGGCCGCGCGGTCAAGCGCCTCACGCCCGAAGCGGTCGCGCTGCTCGCCGGCTACCGCTGGCCGGGCAACGTGCGCGAGCTCGAGCACGTCATCGAGCGTGCGACGGCGCTGTCGTCGTCGGACACGCTGCTGCCCGATGACTTTCCTCCCCACCTGCGTGAAGAGCGCGACCGCGCGCCTCGCCTCCCGGCAGACGGCATGACCCTGGAGGACGTGAAGCGCTGGTATGTGAACAAGGTGCTGGAGGAATCCGGAGGCAACAAGGTGCGTGCCGCCGAGCTCCTCGGGATCGACCGGCGCACGCTCTACCGCATCCTCGAGCGGCAGGCGACCGAGGACGAGGCGTGAGATTCGCGCTGACGCTGATCGGGCTCGCCCTCGCGGGCGCCGGCTGCACGCCGGCGGTCCAGACCGCGCCGCGCACGCCGGATCGCGCCGAGCTGATCCGCGGCATCCTCGCGTCGACGGTGCAGCTCCGGTCCGAGCACGAAGCAGGCATCAGCCGGGCCGCGTCGGGGGTCGTCGTCGCGACGCATTTCGCGTCGCGGCGCATGTGGATCGCGACCGCCCGGCATTTCTTCGAGCCTTCGCGCCCCCAGCAGCTGTACGTGCGCCTCCCGGGCCGGACGAGCATGGCGCCCGCGACGATCGCCTTCGTGAGCGGCGACCGTGACCTGGCCATCGTCGAGACCGAATACGCCGACGTCACGCCCGCTCGCCTGAAGATGACCGCGACGCTCGGCGACGAAATCCTGCTCGTCTCGTTCCCGTGGGGTCAGCGGTTCACGGTGGTGCGCGGCGTCGTCAGCCAGATCGAAGCGCCCGCCGACGAGCTCCCCGTGGCGGGAGCGCCGCGCATGGTTAGCGCCACCGTGAGCTACGGATCGAGCGGCGGCGGCGTGTTCGACGCCACGACCGGCGAGCTGGTCGCCATCGTCGAGAGCTACCGCACCGCGAAAGTCGCCATTCCGGAAATGAAGGAGCGCGTGCTCGAGGTCCCGGTGGCGGGCGAGACGACCGTGATCCCCGCGCCTCTGATCTCCCGATTCCTGGTGGACTCGGGATTGAGCGCCTACGTACGACGATAGCTCGCTGTGGCGCTTCGCCACGGTGTGGCGTTCTGCCACGGTGAACCGAGCCTTCGAACCTCGCCCGCACCAGCCAAATCCACGAAAAATCGACGCTCCACGACCACGTCGCTTCGGCACGCAAATTGCTCCGTCGAAAGGTGATCGAACTTGGGCGAAGGAGATCACTATGGGAAAGACGTTGGGATTGGCGCTGGTACTCACACTCGGCCTCGCGGTCACCGCAGCGGCCGAGGAGGCGCGCGGAACGATTCGGTCGATGGACACGAGCAACCACACGATCGTCCTGGAGGACGGCACGCGCCTCTGGGTCAGCGAGGGCCAGGAAGCCACGGTGTCGCCGGGTAACTACATCGACGCGGCCTACGAGTCGAAGGGCGACAAGAAGGTCGTCATCGAGCTGGAGCGTCATGTCGGCCTGGACGGCAGCACCGACCCGCTGCTCTCCATCCAGGCGCCCGGGGACTAGCTCAGGACCCCGTCGATCGCAGCACAGGGGCCACGCCGGCTGGCGGCGTGGCCTCAGCTTCTTAGCGCTAGAGCTTCTGCCAGACCGCCTCCCACTGCGACCAGCTGCCGGTCTGCGGCGGCGTCCGCGCGGTCACCGCTTCGCGGGGCCCGACCAGAAGACGGAACCGACCACGAGTGAGCTCGAGGAGCTCGTCGCGCGAGTAGAAGTGGACGCAGAGCCCGCGCTTGGGCCCTTCGTCGTATCGGATCGTGAGACCGCCGGGCGCGTTCCGATCCACGAGCGTGTGCCGAAGGTAGATGTCGGTCGAGGCCGAGTTCACGCGCAGGAAGAAGAGCCCGCCCGCTTTCAGCACGGCCGCCGTCCTGGCAAAGTACGCTGCCGCGTCAACCTGGTCGCCGTGCTGAAAGACTTGGACCGCGACGAGATAGTCGAACGGTGAGGCGGGGTCGAGGGCGCGAAAGTCGGCGCACACCAGCTGCGGCGTCAGCGTCGGGCGGTGCGCGATGAGCTGATCGAGCGCCTCGCGCGAGACGTCGAGCCCGTGAAGCGCGAGCCCGGCGTCGACCAGCGGCAGGTAGTTGCGGCCGTTGCCGCAGCCGACATAGAGTCCGACGCCGTCCATCGCGGCGGGATGAGCTCGCAACGTGGCGAGGATCTGATCGACGAACGGGAGTGGAGGCTCCGCGACGTAGCGGCCCGCGCGGTACTCGGCGTCCCAGCGCGTCGCGACGAGGTCGGCGCTCAGACTTCGCCCTTCTCCCGCATCGTCTTTTCGTCCCACAGCCAGATGTGATAGCCGTCGGGGTCCTTCAGATCCGCGCCATAGCCCCAGAACGTCTTCTGCGGCGGATGCACGAACTTCACGCCGGCGGCCACCAGCTGCTTGTGCTTGGCCTCGACGTCGCTGACCTGGAACGTGAGAACACAGCTCGGCCGCCCCGGGCCCCCCGGCGTCTCGGCGAGGAACAGCGTGAAGCCGAACTCGTCCTGCACGGCCGAGGTATGCCGCTCTGGAATCTCGAACTCGAGCTTGAGCCCGAGCGTCTCGATGTACCAGTCGCGCGACTTCTCGCAGTCGGTCACCGCGATCGTCAGGTGGTCGAGCTTGATCATGCGTCCTCCGTTAGGCCCCCCTCGGGCACCGGACCGACGACGACAGAATACGCCATGCACGGGCCGCCAGTCACGGAACCCGGGAAGCGCGCTCGCGGTCGAGGGTCGGGATCACGGCATCGCCGATGAGCTGGATCGCGGCGGCGGGGTCGCCGTGCGGAGCCAGCGCGATCTCCGTGAGCCCCAGCCGCTCGAATTCCTGGAGGCGTTCGATGCACCCCGCGAGCCCCCGGCGATCGGCGGTCAAGGTCAAATGCTCGATCAGCCGCTCTGCGACGGGCGGCGCCGGGGCCCACGGCTCGCCGCCCCTGAAGATCGCGCGCAGCATCTCAGGCTGCCTGGCCGCGAGCTCGCGGGCCTCGGCCTCGCCGAGGCCGATCGAGGCCGCGACGTCGCGGATGTAGTAGAGGCGAAACGCGAGCCCGCGGCGGGCCAGGCGCTCGGCTTCGGCGCGGGTCTCCTGGACGTTCCACACGAACCAGTTGCCGAGCACGAACGCGCTCGGGTCTCGCCGGGCCTCGACAAGCTCGCCACGGATCCGCGCGACGAGCCCCCCGAGGTAGGCGAGCGGCATGTCGGTCACCATGATGCCGTCGGCCTTGCGCGCGCCGAGCCGCAGCATGCGCGGGCGATTGGCGCCGAGGTAGAGCCGATCCATCGCGACGCGGCCCCACGGCGAGAAGAGCCTGGTCACTCGATAGTGCTTGCCCGCGTAGTTGATCTCGCCGCCCGCGGCCTGGGCGCGCAGGATGTCCAGGCATTCCTCGACGGCCTCGACGCGGCCGCGTTTCGGCGGATCGAGCGTCGCCGCCAGATCGCCGCCCGCGCCGAGCACCAGACAGGCGCGGCCCGGCGCGATCTCGTCGAGCGTCAGGAGCGCCAGGCCGATGTGCACGGGGTGCATCTCGAACGGGCTCACCGCGATCGGACCCAGCCGGATCCGCCGCGTCGCGGCGGCTGCCAGCGCCAGACGCACGAAATGGTCCTTCGTCCGGGCGCCTGCCGACAACCAGACGGTGGAAAACCCGCAGGTCTCCGCCAGCCGCGCGAGCTCGGCGATCTCGGCGGCCGACCGCCGCCCGTCGAGGACTACGCCAATCCTCATCCGGCCAAAGATACGCTACAATGGCCTTCGCCCATGAAGCTGGCGAAAGCAAAACGCGTGAAACGGAAAGCCGAGGCCACCCCGGCCACCGTCATCCGTCTCACCCCCGAGCACACCTTGCAGAGGACGGCGAAGCGATTTCTCGCTGCGCCGCAGGCTCGGTGCCCCAAGTGCGACAGCACGTACGTCGGCCGCGAGCCGGCGTTCATCCACTGTCGCCTCTGCGGCAAGCTGGCGCGGATCGCTGACGCGCCGCTCGAGCTCCAGGAGCTCTGGGAGATTCGCTCCGGCCTGCGCATCGCCTCCTGAGGACCGCCCATGGCGCTCGACTCCGGTAAGATCCGCGACTTCGTCCAGAAGACGTGGGATCAGAGCATCGTTCCCACCTTGCACGACTACGTCAAGATCCCGGCGAAGTCGCCGATGTTCGACGCCCAGTGGCGCGAGCACGGCCACATCGACCGGGCCGTCGAGCTGTTGCGGGGCTGGGCCGGCGAGCGGCCGATCGAGGGGCTCTCCATCGAGGTCGTCCGGCTCGAGGGACGCACGCCGGTGCTGCTCATGGAGGCGCCGGGAACCGGCACCGACACGGTGCTGCTCTACGGTCACCTCGACAAGCAGCCCGAGATGGTCGGGTGGGCCGAGGGCACCGGCCCGTGGACGCCGGTGCGCCGCGGCGACAAGCTCTACGGCCGCGGCGTCGGCGACGACGGCTACGCCACCTTCGCGGCGCTCACCGCGATCCAGGCGTTGCAGGAGCAGCGCACCCGTCACGGGCGCTGCGTGGTGCTGATCGAGGCGTGCGAGGAGAGCGGCAGCCCCGATCTTCCCTTCTACGTCGACGCCCTCAAGACGAAGCTCGGCACGCCGAGCCTGGTCGTGTGCCTCGACTCGGGCTGCGGCAACTACGAGCAGCTCTGGGGCACGACGTCGCTGCGCGGCGTGGTCGGCGGCGTCCTCACGGCCGAGGCGCTGACCGAGGGCGTGCACTCCGGCGCCGCCAGCGGCATCGTCGCCTCGAGCTTCCGCGTGCTGCGCCAGCTGCTCGATCGTCTCGAGGACTCGCGCACGGGCGAGATCATCCCGCGCGATTTCCACGTCGAGATCCCGCGCGAGCGGCTCGCCGAGGCGCGCGAGGTGGCGACGGTGCTCGGCACGGAGATCTACGATCGCTTCCCGTTTCCGCCGGGCGCCCGACCGGTCAGCACCGACCCGTACGAGCTGATCCTGAACAACACGTGGCGGCCGGCGCTCGCGATCACCGGCGGCGCCGGGCTTCCGTTGCCGGCCGACGGCGGCAACGTGCTGCGTCCCAAGACGTCGCTGAAGCTCTCGCTGCGCCTGCCGCCGACGTGCGAGGCCGGCCGCGCGGTGCGACGGCTCAAGGAGATCCTCGAGGCCGATCCCCCGTACGGGGCGCGCGTCACGCTCGACACCTACGGCGACGCCGGCAACGGCTGGAACGCGCCCGCGACGGATCCCGCGCTGCTCGAGTCGATCCATCGCGCGTCGCACAGCTACTTCGGCAAGCCGGCCATGTTCGCCGGCCTCGGTGGCTCGATCCCGTTCATGAGCATGCTGGGAGAGCGCTTCCCGCAGGCGCAGTTCCTCATCACCGGGGCGATGGGGCCCGGCTCGAACGCCCACGGACCGAACGAGTTCCTCCACTTGCCGACCGGCGTCAGGGTGACCGCGTGCGTGGCGCAGGTCATCGCCGACCACTCCGGGAGGGCGAAATGAAGGCGGGCTTCCGCGTCCTCGACAGCGATCTTCACGTGATCGAGCCCTCGGACCTCTACGATCGCTATCTCGACCCGGCCTATCGCGACCGCACGCCTCGCCCGACCGCCTCGCGCGGCGCCCACACGAGCCAGTGGACGGTCGGCGAGTTCACGTTCCCGAGGCCGCTCGGCCGGGGGCGGGTCGACGCGGAAAAGCGCGCCGCCACCGTGCTGAAGGACTACGCCGCCGCGCGCTTCGACTCCGCCTCGCAGCAGAGGGCGATGGACGCCGAGGGGCTCGACGTGGCGGTGCTCTTTCGCACGCTGCCGATCGTCTGCGTCGACGCCTTCGAGCCGGCGTTCGCGGTCGCGCTGTGCCGGGCCTGGAACGACTGGGCGGCGGACTTTCGCAGGCCGGCCCCCGCGCGGATGCACGCGGCCGCGCTCGTGACCTTGCACGACGCGACCTTGGCGGCGCGCGAGCTGCGGCGCTCCGTCGAGGAACTCGGCTTCGTCGCGGCGCAGATGATGCCGAATCCCGTGAACGGCGTGAACCTGCACGACCCGCGGATGGATCCGCTCTGGGCGGAAGCCGAGCGTCTGAACGTCCCGATCTGCTTCCATCCCGCGCCCAACAACTACTCGGACACGCACTTCGTGAACCGCTACCTCACGGCGCCCAGCACCACCATCGCCGGCGGGCTGAACAACCCCGTCGAGCTGATGGCCGCGGTCGCGTCGATGACGGCCGGCGGAGTGCTCGAGCGCTTTCCGCGCCTGCGCGTCGCCTTCCTCGAGGGCAACTGCAGCTGGCTGCCGTGGCTCCTGTGGCGGCTCGACGAATACTGGGAGATGGCGAAGAGCGGCGAGAGCACGAAGCTCCAGGCGCCGCCCAGCGAGTACTTCAAGCGCCAGTGCTTCATCAGCGTCGATCCCGACGAGGATCAGGTGGAGTGGGTGATCCAGAGGCTGGGCGACGACACGCTGGTGTTCTCGACGGACTACCCGCACTCGGACTCGCACTTCCCCGAGGCGACCAACCTCTTCCTCAAGCTGCCGCTCTCGGAGACGAGCCGGCGGAAGATCCTCTGGGACAACTGCGCCCGGCTCTATAACCTCTAGAGCCATGGATCCCACGGACAATACGGGAATCCGCGACGTGGTCCAGAAGACACTGGCCCGCCAGACTCCGAAAACTGATTCCGGGACGCGGATGGCGAAGGGACAGCCCGCAAGCCCTTCGTGACCTTGCGCAGGTCACGGCCGCCTCGGCCGGCGAGGAATGGAAGCGCCGGCGAGCCGCCTCGAAGCGCGCTCACAATCGGCGTCTGCATGAACACGCGGGGGCTGATGGAGCTAATCGTCCTCAACATCGGCAAGGACCTGATGCTCGTGATCATGGCGCTGGTGAGCACCTTCATCGCCGCGCCGCTCATTCGCTGGCTGATGAAGGGCCAGGAGTTGGGCGAGCCGGTCGCCGCGGGCGGCTAGGGCGCCGGGATTTTCCTCGCTTTCCACGCGATGCGGTCGATGGCGTACCAGACGACCGGGATGTCGGGATTCGTCCACAACCGCGTGCCTCGGTACGTGAGCCCTGCCTTCTCCCTGACGCGGCGAGCGGCGGTGTGCGCGGCGGCCGTGACACTGATGATCCGCTCGAGGCCGTGCTGCTCGAATCCGAAATCGAGCGCCGTCAGGGCGCCTTCGGTGGCGAGGCCACGACCCCACCAGGCCTTGTGAAGCTCGAATCCGATCTCGATCTTGTCGACTTCCGGCCAGTCGTCGAGCTGATCGAGACCGATCCGGCCGATCCAGTCGCCCGTGGACTTCTCGATGGCGGCCCACGGGCCGAAGCCGTTCACGCGCCACTGCCGCACGCTGCTTTCGGCGAATCTGGCGATTCGCTCTGGAGGGAAACTTCGGCCACCTCTGACGGCCGGGTCGCTGAACAGGCGCTGCAACTCCACGCCGTCGTCTTCGCGCCACGGGCGCAAGACAAGCCGATCCGTCTCCACCGTCGTCATCTCGGCGTACCCCCGCGACTACGTGGCTGGACCCGCGCGATCCGACCGCATTATCCGGTGCCGCGCATTATACGGAAGAGGCAGAATCGTCCCGTCAACGCCCGCGGTGGCCCGTCGAAACGGAGAAAGGACATGCCATGACGCCGCAACAGCTCGAGCGCTTGTGGGAAGAGCACCTCAAAGGAGAGTTCGAGAGCAAAGACGTCGAGGCGACCCTCGCCACCATGACGGATGATGCGTTCGTCAACCACATGCCGGTGAACACCGGAGGTCGCGGGAAGAACGCGTTGCGAGCGTTCTATCGGGATGACTTCATCCCTTCATGGCCTGACGATCTGCGGACGACGCCCGTGAACCGCGTGGTCGGCGAGGGACAGCTCGTGGACGAGCTGCACCTCACGTTCACCCACAGTCGGCCGATGCCCTGGCTCTTGCCGAACGTGCCTCCGACCCACAAGAAGATCGCCCTGGACGTCGTCGTGGTCGTGCAGTTTCGCGGCGACAAGCTCGCCTGTGAGCGGATCTACTGGGATCACGCCGCCGTACTTCGCCAGATCGGCCTGCTGACGGCGGGATGAGAGCCGTCGCCCGCCAGGCGCACCGCGGCCGAGAACCCTACGCGATCGCGCGGCGCTTGTTGCGGACGTAGTCGACCAGGATGTACTCGCCGAGGCGGTCGGGGCTCGCGAAGAACGCGCGGCCCTTGTTGATGCGGGCCAGCTGCTCGATGAACTGCGTCAGCATCCGGCTCTGCTCGAGCATGAACGTGTTGATGGTGATCCCCTCGCGCGTGCAGCGCTGGACCTCCTTCAACGTCTCCTCGAACGTGCGCCGGGTCGGCGGGTAGGAGAAGTCGGCTTCGCCGCCCTCCATGTGGGCGGTCGGCTCGCCGTCGGTGATCATGATGATCTGCTTGTTGCCGCCCTTCTGCCGCCCGAGGAGCCGCCGCGAGAGCTGGAAGCCGTGGTGCATGTTGGTCCCGATGTTCCACTCGCTCCACGCGAGCTTCGGAAGGTCTTCGGCCTTGAACTCTTTCGCGTAGAGGGAGAACCCGAGGATGTACAGGTTGTCGCGCGGGAACTGGCCGCGGATCAGCGCGGTCAGCGCGAGCGCGACCTTCTTGGCCGGTAGGAAGTAGCCGTTGTTGATCATCGAGCGGCTCATGTCGAGCATGACGACCGTCGAGGCCTGGGTCGAGAGCTCGGTCCGGATCACCTCGAAATCGTCCGGCGAGAGCCGCACGGGCGTGCCGGCGCCGTTGCGCTCGACCGCGTTCATCAGCGTCTTCTTGAGGTCGAGCAGGAAGGGATCGCCGAACTCGTAGCGCTTGGCCTCGTCGGTGGGATCGCCGCCCGCGCCGCGGCGCTCGATATTGTGCCGCCCGAAGCGGTCGCGCTTGAGGGTCGCGAAGATGTCCTTGAGCGCCTTGTCGCCGAGCTTGCGGATCGCGCGCGCAGTGAGCTCGAGCCGGTCCCCCTTGCGCTCGAGGTAGCCCGCCTCCTCCAGCTTCTTCGCCAGCTCCTTCAGCCGCTCGAGGTCCTTCGCCGACTCCTCGCCGAGCAGCTTCTCGACGTCGATCGGATCGATCTTGTCCAGATCGTCCGGCGACTGCACGCGGCGCAGCTGGCGCTCGAGCTCCTCCATCTGCTGGAGCTCGTCCATCAGCTTCATCGCCTCGCGCATGGTCACGTCGTCGTCGCCGCGGAAGTCGTAGCGGCGGCGGAATTCCTCGGTGAGGCCGAGCTGGTCGAGGTGCATGGCGAGCTGGGCCATCTCGGCCTCGAGCCGCTCGTCCTTCATGAACAGGCTCGACATCATCTCCTGCAGCTGGCGGCGCTGCCCGGGCGACATGCTGTCCAGGAGCGATTGCAGCTGCCCGGCCTGACGCCCGAGCTGTTCGAGCAGCTCGTCGAGGCTCTCGACGCCGGGGAAGTTCTGACCCCACTTCTGCTTGAACGCGTCGAAGTCGGGCTCGTCGCCCTCGGCGCGCTGCCGCAGCATCTGGTTGAGGTCGCGCATCATCTCGCGCATGCGCCGGAGGTCGTCGGCGCTCATGTTCTGGAGCGACTGCTTCATCCCCTGCATGAACGGCTGCAGCATCTGCTGCTGCAGCTGTTGCATCAGCTCCTGGAACAGGCGCTCCGCTTCGGGGTCGGTGAAGTTGTAGTCCTGGAGCTGCTTGATCCGGCCGGCCGGATCGGGCGGGAGCTGATCGAGGGGCTCGAGCTTCTTGGCGCGCTCGCCCGCGTCGGGCACCTGCCGCTCGATCCCGGCGCGCTCGGTGCGGATGACCTCGTCGAGCTTCTTCTTGATGTCCTCGAGCGCCGAGCCCAGATCGTAACGGTCGAGCTGCTCCTGCCGGCGCTTCCGCAACCGGTCCATCAGGTTCTGCAGGCCGGGGATCTGGGGTCCATGGGGGGTCTGAAGCCCTCGCTGGAACATGCGCCGGAGCGCGTTCCACAAGTCGCCGTCGGACATGAGGTCGTCGGACATCGCCGCCAAGAGGTCGTCGGCGTCGAGGTCGGCGAGCTGCTGACTGCCGTCCCAGCGCGAATAGTGGAAGAGCATGGACGTGATTATAGGGCCGTCGGTTGTCGTATGCTAACCGTCATGACCACTCCGAACCCGACCGCCCGCTTCGAAGACCTCCTGTCGACCCGCGCCCGCATCGGATGGGGCGGGTCGGTCCCGACCGCCCGTCCCGTCGCGAAACCGCTCTACGAGTTCGGCGGCGGCTTCCCCGACCCCGCCTCGTTCCCGTACGACGGCCTGGTCGAGGCCACGCGCAAGATGATGGACGCCGAGGGCGCCGACGCGCTCACCTACGGCGACCCGCAGGGCTATCGCGGGCTGCGCGAGCTGATCTGCCACAAGTACAGGTTCTACGAGAATCTCGAGGTGACCCCCGAGAACATCTTCGTCGCGAACGGATCGGGCGCCGCGCTGGCCCTAGCCTTCAGCGCCTTCGTGGACCCGGGCGAGCCGATGATCATCGAGGCGCCGACCTTCTCGGGCTCGCTCAACAACATCCGCCGGCACGGCCCCGAGATCTTCGGCGTCCCGGTCGACGGCCAAGGCATGGTCACCAGCGCGGTCCGGGCGAGTCTCGAGAAGATCAAGCGGTCCGGCCGCCGGTGCAAGCTGATCTACACGATCGTGAACTTCCAGAACCCGGCGGGCCCCGATCTGTCGATCGGCCGCCGCCGGGAGCTGATCGAGCTGGCCGAGGAGTACGACACGTTCATCCTGGAAGACGATGCCTACAACGAGCTCAGGTTCGAAGGCGACTCGAAGCCTCCGGTGTACGCGCTCGACCGCACCGGGCGCGTCATCCGCGCGGGCACGCTCTCGAAGATCCTGGGCGCCGGCGTGCGCCTGGGCTGGCTCTGCGCGCCGCCCGCGATGCTGCCCGCGTTCCAGGGCTTCAACTTCGGCGGGGGCGTCAATCCGTTCATGTCGCGCGTGGCGACCTATTTCCTGCGCGACAACATGGAAGCGCACGTGAAGGTGCTGGTCGGCGTCTACCGTGCCAAGCGCGACGCCATGCTGCGCGGCCTGTGGGAAGTGCTCGAGGGCACCGACGTCGAGATCAGCCGGCCGCAGGGCGGGTTCTTCATCTGGATCAAGCTACCGTCGGCCACCGACGTCGCCAGGCTCGAGCAGCTGGCGCTCGAGGCGCGCGTGCAGTACACGCCGGGCGGCGCGTTCTTCGCCGGCACGGGCGGCGAGCGCCACATCCGCCTGGCGTTCAGCTACGAGCAGCCGGACAAATGCTACGAGGGAAGCTGCATCCTGGCCAAGGCGATCCGCGCTGCGGGGCGTTCCTAGCGTCGCTGGGTAGCGCCGCGTCTTACTTCTGGCCGACTTCCTTCTGGCCGAGCTCCTGATAGTCGACGTTGCTGACGACGCCGCGCTCGTCGTACGTCACGACGAGGTGCTTCTGGTAGAACTTCACGGTGATGGGGCCGCCGCGGGTCTCGGCGTATAGATAGACATCGGCCTGCCGGTTCTGATCCGCGATCAGGGGATACCCGTACGTGCCCCCCGGGCGACCGATCAGGCGAACGACGTCATCGCGGGTTGACACGCCCTTCTTGATCTCCGACACCTTCGCGCCGTCGAAATTCGTCTGGTCTTCTTTCCACGAGCTCGCGAAGTCGTAGCCCGCGAGCTTGTCGTCCAGAAAGTAAAAGCCCTGGCCCCGCGTCGGTACGACTCCGTCGCGGACCGCCGCCCCGCTGGCGGTGGCGAACGCGTAGCTCAGGGTCTTGAGCTGTTTGCCGTTCTTGGTGGCGGTGCCCTCACGGTACGGTGTGCCGAGCCGCTGCAGGATCTCTTGGCGGGTGGTCTGGCCCAGCACGAGGGCGTCGTCGGTCTGTTTGGCGAAGTCGAAGCCGGCGCACCCGGCGACCACGAGCGTGAGGACGACCGTCAGGCAAGCGGTGAGACGTGACGTCATGGTCATCCCCGAGCGTACGCCCTCACGCGCGAGAACCCGGCAGAGTTATTGCGCGGTGTTGGTCAGGATCTGGCTGCCGCGCCGGACGGCTCAGCTCCGGTAGCGGTAGCGTCCGGCGCGGGAGTCCTTGTTGAGCTTGCGGCTCAGGTGCAGACCCTCGAGCACGAACTCGAGCGCCGCGGCGGTGCTGGCGGGATCCCCCGCCCCGAGCTTCTTCAGCACCGGCTGCAGCGCCCGCACCTCGGCGATCTGGCGCATGTACTCCGCCGACGGCATCGAGTCGGCGACGTCGATGCCGAAGCCGCCCTGGAAGGCGGCGACGACCGAGTCGAGCTCGCCGCCTGTGAAGCTCCGATTGAAGACGTTGAGCACCGCCTTCTGCACGAGCTTGCCGAGCACCTTGTCCTCGCCGCCGTCCCCGAGCGTCTCCAGCTCGATCTTGCCGGAGGTCGAGGCGACGATGGCGCCGAGGTCGCTCACTCGCGGGGCCACCTCGCGCTCGTCAAGCCGGATGGCGCGCTTCAACGCGTTGGACAGGAGGTTCTCCCAGTTGCAGATACTGACGCGCACCGACACGCCCGAGCGCTGGCTGATCTCCGGCGTCTTGCGCGCCAGGTGGGTCAGCTCGGCGACGACCTGCTTCATGTACGGCGCGGGCGCGTACTGGAAGCCGGCGGCCGGGAACTGCGTGAGCTCGGCCTCCATGATGGCGATCTCGTCCTCGAGCCGCCGGGGATAGTGCGTACGGATCTGGGAGCCGAAGCGGTCCTTGAGAGGCGTGATGATCCGGCCGCGGTTGGTGTAGTCCTCGGGGTTCGCGCTGGCGACCACGTAGACGTCGATCGGCAGGCGCACCTTGTAGCCGCGGATCTGGACGTCGCGCTCCTCCATGATGTTGAGCAGGCCGACCTGGATGCGCTCGGCGAGGTCCGGCAGCTCGTTGATCGCGAAGATGCCGCGATTGGTCCGCGGCACGAGCCCGTAGTGGATCGTCAGCTCGTCGGCCAGGTAGCGGCCCTCGGCGACCTTGATCGGATCGACTTCGCCGATGAGGTCGGCAATCGTGATGTCGGGGGTCGCGAGCTTCTCGCCGTAGCGACGGTCGCGCGGGATCCACGCGATCTCGGCCTTGTCCCCGCGCTCGACAACGGCCTGCCGACAGGCCTGGCAGATCGGCACGTACGGGTTGTCGTTGATCTCGCAGCTGGCCACCACGGGCATCTCGTCGTCCAGCAGCTCGATCAGCAGACGCGCCATCCGCGTCTTGGCCTGGCCGCGCTCGCCCAGGAAGACGATGTCCTGCCCGGAGAGGATCGCGTTCTCGATCTGCGGCAGGACGCTTTCCTCGTAGCCGACGATGCCCGGGAAGAGTGCAGTGCCCTTCCGGATCCGCGCGATCAAGTTGTCGCGCAGCTCCTGCTTCACCGTCTTCGGCTGATACCCGCTCGCTCGCAGCTCGCCGATCGTTCGCGGTTTGCTCATAGCGGCACTATGTGGCCTGGTACCACTCGCTGTCAATTAGACGCCGACGGCCGGCCCCGCGCCGATGAGCGTGCGCACCAGCTCGATCTCGCCGGCGTGGGCCATGCCGTGCGAGACGCAGGTCTGGCCGAGCGCGCGGACGCCGGGCATCTCGCCCAGCGGCTTCACGGTGACGACCTGGTCGAGCGCCGTCGGATCCGTCCTGGTGACGAAGTCCTCGGTGCTCGCCCAGACCTTCTGCATGTAGTCCCGGAACAGCGCGACGTCCTTGAGACGCAGCGCCTGGGCGTCGGCCGTGGACATGCCCGTGCCCTGAGCCACCGGCGGCAGCCCGAGCTTCTCGGCGTAGCCGCCCTCCGCCCACACGGTCGCGCGGCGATTCTGGAGCACGAAGCGCACCACGTTGTCCTCGGTCCGCGCGTAGTGAAAGAAGATCCACGCGAGCGTGTTCGCCTTGGGATGGCTCGCGGGCACCGTGTGGAGCTGGGCCGGTGTCAGGTCGACGATCGCCTTGTCCAGCATTCCATGCAGGCGCTTGAGCTCGGCGTGGATGAACTCGAGGGCGGTCATCATGACGACTCTCCCCTTTTGGAGACGCGAAGTCACGTCTTGGGTCGAACGAGCCGGCGGCTCGCGATGTCAGACGGAGGCTAGACGGTGGACCGGCGGGCCGTCAAGCGTAGGCGCGGCCGCGTGGACGAGCGAGATCGATGCGAGGCGCGCGGCGGCGACCGAGGGTCCGCCGCCGCGCGTGGGTCGTTCAGGGAGTATGACCGGGCGTCGTAGGAACGGTCCCGACTCTCCCCATGCCAGGCGTCACACCATTCTTCGGATCGGCCTTTCCGGGGCGAGGGGTGGAGAGCCGCTGGGTGGCTGTCGGGGAGCGGTGCTGACTGCCGGGCGCGGTCAGCGCCGTGCCACGGCCGGCGCCCGTCGTGAAGCCGCGCGGTGAGCCGGCGCCTTCCCCGACGCCGTGACCATTTCCGTGGCCGTTATCCTGACCATTTCCGTGGCCGCCACTCGCGGCGGGTCCTGAGCCGTTGCCCCCGCCGCCTCCTCCCCCGCCCCCGCCGCCTCCTCCACCCTTGGCGAACGCGGGAGTTATCACCAGAGCAATCACCGCCAAGCCGAGCACGAAAGCGCGAAACATAGCCATGTGCGTTCGGCCTCCTTTGAGGGCGCTCACGCAAGCCGTCCGCCGCCAGCCTCAGCATCCTCGATGCCATCCGGCGAGGCGCGTCGTAACTGCAGCGACGATACGCACTTCTGCGGTCCCGCCGGCCGGCTCCCTGTGTCGGCCCTTGAACGGTTCCCGTGTAAGAGTTTCATCGTCGCCCAGGCGCGTCATCGCGGAGCGCGCTACTCTCTACGCGCGGAAGTGCACATGGGGGACTGGTTTCCGAAGCAGACTCTCGGATCGCTGCCCGAGCGCGCGGCCGAGCGCTGGGGAGCCCGCGAAGCGCTCTACTTCAAGGGACAGCGCTGGAGCTTCGCCGAGCTGTCGGCAGGGATCGACCGGCTGGCGCACGGCCTCATCGGGCTCGGCGTGCGGCCCGGGGAGAGGGTCGCGCTCTGGATGGTCAACCGGCCCGAGTTCATCGAGGCGATGTTCGCGGTGATGAAGATCGGGGCGGTGCTCGTGCCGATCAACACCCGGCTGCGCACTGAGGACGCCGCGTACATCCTCGGCCAGTCGGATTCCGCGGCCCTGCTCATCGCCGAGCGCTCCGGTCCCGTCGACTACCTCGGCATGGTGAAGGAGCTAGCTCCGTCTCTGCGCGGGGGCGCGGCGAGCGAGGAGCGATTCAAGCATCTCCGCCTGGTCGTCGCCGCCGGTGACCCGCGCCCCGAGACGCTGCACTGGATGGACGCCGTGGCGGCCGGCCTGGGCGTGCACGAGTCCGCGCTGCGCTCGCGGTCCGCCGCGGTCGATCCCGACGCCACCGCCTTCTTCATGTACACGTCCGGGACGACCGGGTTCCCCAAGGGCGCGATGCACGGCCACGCGATCGTCCGCAATCTGGTCGACCGGGCTTTTCGCATGGCCATCACGCCGGCGGACACGATCATGATGTATCTGCCGCTGTTTCACCTCTTCGGCTTCTCGGACGGCGCGCTCATGTCCATGGTGACGGGCGCTCGCCAGGTGCTCACGGAGACCTTCGATCCCGACGAGAGCCTGGCGCTCGTCGAGCAGGAGCGCGCGACGATCCTCCACGGGTTCGATACGCACTTCAAGGAGCTGATGGAGGCGCACGCGCGTTGTCCCAGGGACGTGTCGAGCGTCCGAACGGGCATCCTCGCCACCGGCATGTCGAGCTCCGTGCCGATCGCTCGCAAGGCGCGCACGGTGCTCGGCCGGTTCCTCTCGGGATACGGGATGAGCGAGTTCGGCGTGGGCGCCGCGCTCAGCGCGCTCGACTCGACCGAGGAGCAGTGCACCGAGGCGTCCGGGTTCCCGGCGCCGGGCTACGAGATCCGCGTGGTCGATCCCGAGAGCGGACGCGATCAACCGCCGGGAGTGCCCGGCGAGATCCTCGTGCGGAGCTACATGACCATGCAGGGCTACTATGGTCGGCCTGCGGAGACGGCGCAGGCGCTCGACCGCGATGGCTGGCTGCACTCGGGCGACATGGGCCTCATGCGGGCGGACGGGCACCTGCGCTTCATCGGCCGCTACAAGGACATGCTGAAGATCGGCGGCGAGAACGTCGACCCCATGGAAGTCGAAGCCTTCCTGATGAGCCTCGCCGGCATCAACCTGGCCGCGGTGGTGAGCTTCCCCGACGCGCGGCTGTCGGAGGTCGGCGTGGCCTTCGTGCGGCGCGAGCCCGGCCACGCGCTCACCGACGTCGAGGTGCTCGCGCAGTGCAAGGGCCGGATCGCGAGCTTCAAGATCCCGCGTCATGTCATCTTCGTCGACGACTTTCCGATGACGAGCTCGGGCAAGATCCAGAAGGTGAAGCTGCGCGAGGAGGCCCTGAGGCGCCTCGCGCGCGCGTGAGGTATGATGCGCCCCGTCCCGGCCATCCGGTGCGGGATATTCGAACTCCGAAGGAGCTGACCATGCCGAGAATCTTCAGGGGCCTCGCGCTGCTCGTGGGAGCGCTCTCGGCGCTCACCATGACCGACGCGGCCCACGCGCAGAAGAAGACCCTCGTCGTCGCGCTGAATCAGGATCCCGACATCCTCGATCCGACCCTCGCCCGGACCTACGTCGGGCGGATCGTCTTCGCCCAGATGTGCGAGAAGCTCTACGAGATCGACGAGGGGCTCCGGATCCATCCGCAGCTCGCCGCCGCGATGCCGGCGATCACCGACGGTGGCCGGACCGTCACGATCAAGCTGCGCTCGGGCGTGAAGTTCAACGACGGCACGCCGATGGACGCGGAATCGGTCCGCCTCTCGCTCGAGCGGCACCGCACCTTGAAGGGCTCGAACCGGGCCAGCGAGCTGGCGCCGGTCGAGGCCGTCGAGGTGGTCGACCCGCTCACGGTGCGCCTGCGCCTGAAAGCGCCGTTCTCGCCGCTCCTGGCCCAGCTGACCGACCGGGCCGGCATGCCGCTGTCGCCGACGGCGGTGAACAAGCTCGGCGAGAAGTTCGGGACCGCGCCGGTGTGCGTCGGGCCGTGGCAGTTCGCGGAGCGGGTCGCCCAGGATCGGATCGTCGTCGAGCGGTCCACGCACTACTTCGACCCGGGACAGGCGAAGTTCGAAAAGATCATCTTCCGGATCATTCCCGACGACAACGTGCGCGTGGCGAATCTGAAGTCGGGTGACATCGACTTCATGCACATGGTCTCGCCGACGGACGCCACCGGCCTCAAGCGCGAGGCGCGGTTCGAGCTGTCGAATGTGACGGGGCTCGGCTATCAAGGGATCACGATCAACCTCCACAACAAGACCGGCAAGACGAACCCGCCCGACGATCTCGGCACGCCGCTGGCCAACGACCCCCGCGTGCGCGAGGCCTTCGAGCTCAGCATCGATCGCGAGGCGCTGAACCAGGTGGCGTGGGACGGTCTCTTCACCCCGGGCTGCACGCCGATCCCCCCGATCAGCGTCTTCTTCGACAAGAGCCGCAAGTGCGCCGGCCGCGACGTCGCTCGGGCCAAGAAGCTCCTGGCCGACGCCGGGCTCGCCGGCGGCTATAGCTTCGAGATGACGGTCGTCAACAACCCCCGCGAGCGACGCGTGGCCGAGGTGATCCAGCAGATGGCCCGCGAGGTCGGCTTCAACATCTCGCTCAGAGCCCAGGAGTTCGCGTCGGCGCTGACGGACAACGAAGACGGTAAGCATCAGGCGTTCCAGATCGGCTGGAGCGGCCGCGTGGATCCCGACGGTAATATCCACCAGATCCAGGCATGCAAGGGGAGCCTCAACACCACGCTCGCCTGCGGCGAGAAGATCGACGCGATCCTGAATCGGGCGCGCGAGGTGAGCGATGTCGATCAGCGACGAGCTCTCTATCGCGAGGCCATCGATCTCTTCACGGCCCGGCGCAACCTCATCTACATCTACCATCCGAACTACATCGTCGCCTTCCCGAAAAATCTGAAAGGGTACAAGGCCGTCCCCGACGGTCTCATCCGGATCAAGGGCACGTCCTGGAACTGACCCGGTAGTCGGCGGCGCCGATGTTCGAGTTCCTGGTCCAGAGGGCCGCGATCTCGGTCGTGACCCTCTTCGTCATCAGCATGGTCGTCTTCACCGGCGTGCGCATGATCCCCGGGGATCCGGCGCGCGTCATGGCAGGAACCGACGCGGATGCCGCCGGCATCGAGGCGATTCGCGAGAAATACGGCCTGAGCGACCCGATTGCCCTGCAGTACCTGCGCTGGGTCGGGCTGGCGCTCCGCGGCGACCTCGGTCACTCCATCCGTACGCGGCAATCCGTGATCGACACGGTCGCGATGAAGCTGCCGATCACGATCGAGCTCGCATTCCTGTCGCTCCTGATCGCCGTCGGCATCGCCATCCCCGCCGGCGTCCTGGCCGCGGTGCGCCGCAACACGCTCTGGGACATGCTGGCCAGCGGCGCGTCGCTCAGCGGCGTGTCGATCCCGAATTTCTGGCTCGGGATCATGCTGATCCTGTTCTTCTCGGTGCAGCTCGGCTGGCTGCCCGCCTCGGGGTTCGTGCCGATCTGGGAAAGCCCGCTCGACAACCTCCGCCGCATGATCATGCCCGCCTTCGTGCTCGGCACCGCGCTGGCCGCGGTCCTCATGCGCCAGACCCGCAACAGCATGATCGAGGTCATGAGCGCGGACTACATCCGGACCGCCTACAGTAAGGGGCTGGCGAGCCGCGCGGTCGTCTTCCGCCACGCGATCCGCAACAGCCTGATCCCGGTCGTCACGATCCTCGGCCTGCAAATGGGCGCCCTGATGAGCGGCGCGGTTGTCACCGAGCAGATCTTCGTCGTGCCGGGGTTCGGACGGCTGATCGTCGAGTCGGTCTTCACGCGCGACTACCCGCTCGTGCAGGGTGTCGTGCTCATCACTGCGAGCTCCTACGTGTTGATCAATCTGCTGGTCGACGTGTCCTACTCGCTCTTGAATCCCCGCATCCGGATCGGAGGCACCGCCCGTGAGTCCTAGCGCGACCGCGCCGACCGCGCTGCTGGCCCAGGCGCCACCGGCGGAGCCGAGCCGCCTCGGCCGGGCGTGGCGGCAGGCGCGTCGCCGGCCGGCGTCGCTGGTGGGCGCGGCGATCGTGCTCCTCTTCGTGGCCGCGGCGATCGGCGCGCCGTGGATCGCCGGCGCCGACCCGATGCAGACGGACTGGAAGCTCGTCCGCAAGGCGCCGAGCCTCGCGCACCCCTTCGGCACCGACGACCTCGGCCGCGACACCTTCGCGCGCGTCGTGTGGGGCACGCGCGTCTCGATGCAGGCCGGCGTCTTCTCGATCCTGCTCGCGATCACCGTCGGCGTGCCGCTCGGCCTCGTCGCCGGCTTCTACCGCGGCGCGCTCGATCAGACGATCATGCGGTTGACCGACGCGTGGCTCGCATTCCCGTTCCTGATCCTCGCGATCGGCCTGGTGACGATCATGGGGCCGTCGCTCACGAACGCGACGGTGGCGATCGGCCTGGGCGCGACGCCGACCTACATCCGGCTCACGCGCGGCCTCGTGCTCGCGACCGCAGCCGAGGACTACGTGCAGGGCGCCCGCGCGCTCGGGGCCGGCGACCTGAGGCTCATGAGCCGGCACGTCTTGCCGAACATCGTGAGCTCGCTCCTGGTGCAGGCGACGATCTCGATCCCGATCGCGATCATCGCCGAGGCGGTGCTGTCCTTCCTCGGCCTCGGCGTGCAGCCGCCCGCCCCGAGCTGGGGCACCATGCTGAACACGGCCCAGCAGTTCCTGGAGACGGCGCCGTGGATGGCGTGGTGGCCGGGGCTCGCGATCTTCTCGCTCACCCTGTCCTTCAATCTCGCCGGCGACGGCCTGCGCGATCTCCTCGATCCCCGCGACTACTGAGCGCGGCTCGCCGACCTCGACGGCTCGCAGCTCGACATCTGGCGGCACATCGAGGCGCGCGCCCGCCGGTATAATCGGCGCGTGCGTCCGACCCTCGTCCTCCTGGTGCGCCACGGGCAGACGCCGACGACCGGCAAGGTGCTCCCGGGGCAGGCGCCGGGCCTGCATCTGGCCGAGGAGGGCCAGCGCCAGGCGAACGTCGTCGCCGCGCGCATCGACAAGCTCCCGAAGGTCGCCGCCGTGTACGCGTCGCAGCTCGAGCGTGCGCGCGAGACCGCGCTGCCGATCGCCCGCACGCACGGCCTGGCGGTTCGCGTCGACCGTGACCTGGCCGACGGCGACGTCGGCGAGTGGACGGGCCAGAAACTGCGTCGCCTCGCCCGCAAGCCCGAATGGCAGACCGTCCAGCGTCACCCCAGCGGGTTCCGCTTCCCCGGCGGCGAGTCGTTCATCGAGATGCAGACCCGCATGGTCGGGGCACTGGCCCGGATCGTGGAGCGCCATCCCGGCACCGTCGTCGTCGCCGTCTCGCACGCCGACCCGATCAAGGCCGCGGTGGCCCACGCGCTGGGCGTTCACCTCGATCTCTTCCAGCGGATCATGATCGCGCCGTGCTCCGTTACTGCGATCGGGTACCATCGCCATGGCCCCGTCGTGCTCACCGTGAACTCCGTCGACGGCGATCTCGGCTGGCTGGGAGGCTCATGAGCGCGTCGTTCGAGTTCGTCGCCCCGGATCACTTCACCGCCGGCGCCGTCGGCCCGCCGGGACAGCGTGTCTTCTATCTGCAGTCGCGCGAGAAGGGCACGCTCGTCACCCTGAAGAGCGAGAAGGAGCAGGTGCGCGCGCTGGCCCAGTACCTGTCCGGCCTGCTCGAGAAGCTCCCCGCGGTCGGCGATCGGATGGCGCGCAATCTGTCGCTCATCGAGCCCATCGACGAGGCGTGGATTGTCGCCTCGATCGCCGTCGGCTACGACGAGGCGCGCGACCGCATCCTGGTCGTCGCCAACGAGCTCCAGGAGGAAGAGGAGGGCGGCGATCCCGCGTCGGCGCGCATGCTGATCACGCGCGCCCAGGCGGCGGCGTTCGTGAAGCAGGCGGAGGTCCTCATGAAGGCGGGGCGGCCGATCTGCCCGTGGTGCAGCCAGCCCAAGGACCCCGGCGGGCACGCGTGCCCGCGGAGCAACGGCCACGTCCACCACTGAGACGTCGGATATCCTGGCCCGCGGCGAGGTGACCCTGAAGGGCCGGATGCCCTGGGCCTCCAACGCGACGTTTCTCGTCGAGCTGACTCTCGCGGACGCAACGACCCTGGCCGTGTACAAGCCGGCGCGCGGCGAGCGGCCGCTGTGGGATTTCCCGCGCGGTCTCTACAAGCGTGAGCTGGCCGCCTGGCACCTCTCGGAAGCGTTCGGCTGGGGGCTCGTGCCGCTCACGATCGAGCGCGACGGCCCCTACGGCGGGGGCTCGTTCCAGCTCTTCATCCAGGCCGACTTCGAGCAGCACTACTTCACCTTGCGCGAGAAGCCCGAGCACCGCGCGCCGCTGCAGCGGATATGCCTCTTCGATCTCGTCGCCAACAACGCCGACCGGAAGAGCGGCCACTGCCTGCTCGGCCCCGACGGGATCTACGGCGTCGACAACGGCCTCTGCTTTCACGTCGAGCCGAAGCTCCGCACGGTCATCTGGGATTTCGGCGGCGAGCCGATTCCAGCCGAGATGCGGGCGGACATCCGGCGCTTCGCCCGCGCGAAGCTTCCCAGGGCGCTGGCGACGCTGCTCGATCCTCACGAGCAAAAGGCGCTGCGCACCCGCGCCGCCGCGCTCGCGAGCACCGAGTGCTTCCCCGTCGACACCGGCGGCTACCGCTACCCCTGGCCGCTGGTGTAGGGCCGCCCGGCGCCGTTCCAGCGGATGCCTGAGCTGCCCGACGTCACCGTCTACATCGAGGCGCTCGAGGCGCGTATCACGGGCGCGACCCTCGAGCGTGTGCGGCTCGCGAGCCCGTTCCTGCTGCGTTCCGTCGATCCGCCGATCGCGGCGGCGGCCAACCGCCGCGTCACGGGGCTTCGTCGGCTCGGCAAGCGCGTCGTGATCGGCCTCGAGGGCGATCTCTTCCTGATGCTACACCTCATGATCGCCGGCCGGCTGCACTGGAAGACCGCGGGCGCCAAGCTGCCCGGCAAGATCGGCCTGGCTGCGTTTGACTTCTCGTCGGGGACGCTCGTGCTGACCGAGGCGGGCTCGAAGCGGCGCGCGGCGCTCTCCCTCGTGCGCGGCGAGGCAGGACTCCGCGAGCACGACCCCGGCGGGCTCGAGGTGCTCGACACCGACGCGGCCACGTTCCACGCCGCCCTGACCCGCGAGAATCATACGCTCAAGCGCGCGCTGACCGATCCGGGCATCCTGAGCGGCATCGGCAATGCGTACTCGGACGAGATCCTGCATCGCGCCAAGCTCTCGCCCGTGAAGCAGACCCGCCAGCTCTCGCCCGAGGAGAGCGCACGACTCCTCGAGGCCACCCGGGCGACGCTCCTGGACTGGTGCGATCGGATTCGGGCCGAGGCGGCCGGCGAGTTCCCGGAGGGCGTCACCGCGTTCCGCGAGGGCATGGCCGTGCACGGCCGCTATGGCAAGCCGTGTCCGGTGTGCGGATCGCCCGTGCAGCGGATCGCCTACGCCGACAACGAGACCAACTACTGCGCGGTGTGCCAGACCGGCGGCCGGCTCCTGGCCGACCGCGCCCTGTCACGCCTGCTCAAGCAGGACTGGCCCCGAACGCTCGAGGAGCTCGAGGACCGCCTTCAGGCCGGACGGCGCGGCGTCAGCGCGCGCAGCACCTCGGCGAGCGAGGGGGTCGGACCGTCCTTGTAGATCGCCATGCGGCGATAGATCTCCGCCGCGCCCAGGTGGAAGCCGTCGGGAAGCCCGGCCGCGGCGTACGTGGCGGCGATCTCCTCCATCTCGCCGATGAAGCGCCACGCCTTCTTCGCGTTGGACTTGGCCGCGCCCTCGGCCCGGGCCGAGAGATCGGGCTGCGAGATCTTCCACTCGCGCACGAGCGAGTCTTCGACGCCCTCGGCGCTGGCCATCGCGCACACGGCCAGCAGCAGCGCGGAGCTTCCCTTGGTCCACGACGCGTACGCCATCTTCACCGCGGAGGCGGCGCCCGCCCCGCCGGGCACGACGATCGCCTGGAGCGGGCCGGCGGTGAGGAGCTGGGCGACGCGCTCGGCCCCCGAGCCCGAGACGTAGAAGCGCGTGCTCCCCGGCTTCACGGGCGGCGGCCCGATGATGCCGCCGTCCACGAACGTGGCGCCGCCCTTCTCGACGATCCCGCCGATCTCACGCGCCGTGGCCGGGGAGACCGCGTTGCCGTCCACGTAGATGCCGGCGAAGCGCAGCGCGGCGACCTCTTTCGCGAGATCGACGGCCGCGTGGGGCGGGCAGACCGAGAGGATCACGTCGCTGGCGCGGGCGACCGCCGCCACCGAGCCTGCGTCCTCGAGCCCGGCGTCGCTCGCGCGCTTGTGGGTGGCCGCGCTCCGGCCCTCGCCCGCCCACAGGACCCGGGCTTCCCCGGACCGCACCGCGGCGCCGACCATGCTGCCCATCTCACCTGGATTCAGGAGCCCGATCGTGGTCATGTCCTCTCCCTCCCTGACGAGCCTCTCGCGAGACCGATTGTGTGGCCCACCTGCGGCGGCCGCGGCAGCGCGTCGTGCGCCGCCTGGATCCGCGCGAGCCGCTCGAGGATCTCGGCGGCGATCGGCGCGCTCCGGCGCGTGGCCTGGCTCACGTGCAGCGACATCAGCTCGTTCGTCGCCGCCAGGTAGCCGTCTTTCGCATGATACATCTGATGGATGTAGTGGACGCGCTTCACGTCGTGCCCGAGCAGCACGGTCGTGAACCGCAGCGGATCGCCCTCACGCACCTCCCGGTGGTAAGTCACGTGGGCCTCGAGGCAGAACGTGGTGACGTGATGCTGCCGCCGGTGCGCGTCGTCGAGCCCGACCCATCGAAAGAACTCGTCGGTCGCCAAGTCGAAGACGACGAGGTAGTAGCCGACGTTCATGTGCCGGTTGTGGTCGATCCACTCCGGCCGGACCACGTCGCGGTATCGGTCGAGCGGAGCTTCGATCACACCGGGTCAGAGAGCAACTTCTGCCATCAGCCGGATGGCGTCGAGCTTGCCGCGGATGCCGAGCGTCGTCACGCCGGCGGCTTTCCATTGCGACAGGCGCTCGCGGATGCGCTCGCGCGGGCCGCACAGCGTGATCTCGTCGACGAGCGCGTCCGGCACCGCGGCTTCCGCTTCGGCCTTGCGGCCGGCTAGATACAGATCCTGGATCTTGCTCGCGGCCTCCTCGTAGCCGTAGCGACGGACGACCTCGTTGTAGATCGCGGTCCCGACGTGCAGGCGCTGGGTGCGGGCCGCGATCCACGTCGCGGTCGTCACCGCATCGGAGCCGTACGACTCCGAGGTCCAGACCGAGTCGTAGCCGAGCCGCTCGGCCTCGAGCACCCGGTCTAAATCGCTAGACAGGCTTGCCATACCCGATAGGCCTTGGTTCAGCGCCAGCTTCATCGTTACGTCTCCGCTTTCGTTTACCTGAGGGGGGCGACCCCCCCTCAGACTCCCCCGGCACTCACTACGCCACGTGTCCGACACGAATCGACCCTGGCGCTTCAGGTTCGCGCTCTCTCAGCAGTTAGAAACTTCGGCATGACTTCGCTGGACTCTAACGCGAGCGGGCATGGCCCGGGCAGCATACAATAGCCGCCACCATGAACAACAGTGACCTCTGCTGGATGTCCGCGTCCGAGCTGGCCGGCGCGATCGCGAAGAAGAAAGTGTCGCCCGTCGAGGTGGTCGATGCCGTGCTCGAGCGCATTGGCACCTTGAAGCAGCTGAACGCGTACGTCACGCTCGACGCCGACCGCGCGCGGCAGGCGGCGAAGGCCGCCGAGCGCGCGGTGATGAAGCGCGGGGCGAAGCTCGGCCCGCTGCACGGCGTGCCGTTCTCGGTCAAGGACCTCATCATCACCAAGGACGTGCGCACCACGTTCGGCACCCCGATCTACCGCGACAACGTGCCGACCGAGGACGCGCCCTCGGTCGAGCGGCTCAAGGCGGCCGGCGCCATCATGCTCGGCAAGACCAACACGCCCACCCTGGGCTGGGTCGGCGTCACCGACAATCTCCTGTTCGGCGTCACGCGCAACCCGTGGAGCCTCGGCCACACGCCCGGCGGCTCCTCGGGCGGCGCCGGCGCCGCCGTCGCGGCGGGCTTGGCTCCGCTCGCGCTCGGCACCGACGGCGGCGGCTCGATCCGCAAGCCGGCGGCCTGGTGCGGGATCTACGGGCTCAAGGCCTCGTGGGGACGGATCGCCGTCTACCCAGCCAGCGCGGCGTGGAGCCTCTCGCACGCCGGGCCGATGACGCGGACCGTGAAGGACGCGGCGCTCATGATGAACGTGTGCGCCGGGCCGGACGAGCGCGATCAGTACTCGCTGCCGGCGACGAAGGTCGACTACGTCAAAGCGCTCCAGGGAAGTCTCAAGGGGCTCCGCGTGGCGTGGAGCGAGAAGCTCGGCGTGGCGCCGGCGGTCGACCCGGAGGTGAGCGCCGCCACCGCGAGGGCCGCGCGCGCGTTCCGCGAGCTCGGCTGCAAGGTCGAGACCGCCGAGCCCACATGGCCGTCGCCCTACGACTGCTGGCGCACGATCTTCCTCGGCGGCATCGGCGCGCGGCTCGCGCCCTACCTCGATCGCCGCGATCAGATCGACCCGGGGCTGCTCCCGATCGTCGAGGAGGCCACGAAGCTGCCGCCGACGAAGTACGTCCAGGCGTGGTTCGACCGGCTCGCCTGGTGGCAGCACGCGCGGGCGTTCTTCGAGCGCTACGACCTCCTGCTCACGCCGACCGTCGCGTGCCCGCCGCTCCCGATCGGCCAGCTCTATCCGGACCAGATCGGCGGCGTGAAGGTCGGGCGCGAGGCGGCGAGCGCGTTCACCTACATCTTCAACATGACCGGCCAGCCCGCGGCCACCGTGCCCTGCGGGTTCACCAAGGCCGGCTTGCCGATCGGGCTCCAGATCGTGGGCCGCCGCTTCGACGACGTGACCGTGCTGCGCGCCTCGGCGGCGTTCGAGGCGGCGCATCCGTGGGCGCAGCGGCGCCCTGCTCTCGGCTAGCGATGAAGATCGGCGTCAATCTCCTGAACTGGGGGCCGGGCGTGAGCCCGGAGGCGCTCGCGCGCACGACGGCGCTCGTCGAGGCGCTGGGCTATCACCTGGTCATGATCTCGGACCACGTGGCGCCGACACCCGACGTCGCGGCCAAGTATCCGACGCCGCTCTACGACCCCTTCACCACGCTCGGCTGGCTCGCTGGCGCCACGCGGCGGATCGAGCTCGGTACCACCGTGATCATCCTGCCGTACCGCAACCCGATCCTCACGGCGCGGATGGCCGCGACCGTCGACCGGCTGAGCGGGGGCCGCTTCATCTTCGGCGTCGGCGTCGGCTGGGCGAAGCAAGAGTTCGAGGCGCTCGGCGTACCGTTCGCGCGCCGCGGCGCCATCTCGCACGACTATCTCCAGGCGATCAAGACGTTGTGGACCGAGGACGTCGCGTCGTACACCGGCCCGTTCGTCTCGTTCGAGAACGTGCACACCGCGCCGCGGCCGCTGCGCTCGCCGCATCCGCCGATCTGGATCGGCGGCTCGACCGACGCGGCGCTCCGGCGCGCGGTGCGCTACGGCGAGGCCTGGCATCCCAACCGCGTTCGCATGGACTGGCTGAGAGACATCGGCCTGCCGAAGCTCGAGGTCGTCGCCGCCGCCGAGGGCAAGCCCGTGCCCGCCCTCTGCCCGCGCATCAGGCTCGAGCTGACCGACGCACCGCGCCGGGACGCCGAGCGCCTGATCGGCCAGGGCACGCTCGATCAGATGCGAAAGGACCTGGAAGCGCTGCAATCGCTCGGCGCCGAGTACGTCCTACTGGACAGCGCGGGCGACGACCCGCAGGCGACGCGCGATCAGGAGCCGCTCTGGCGGATGCTGGCGACGCTCGCCGACAAAGTCCTGGATCTCCCGCAGCAGACCCTGCGCTAGGCGACCTTCCGGCAGCCCGCCGGCTTGTGGATCCGCTCTGTAGACGGCGGGAACTTCGCGAGCTTGTCGGCGGGCCGGCGCGGCCGCGCCACCAACTCGCCGCCGCAGTTCGGGCACGTGCCCCCGAGCACCGTCGTCGCGCACGACCGGCAGAACGTGCACTCGAACGAGCAGATCACGGCGTCGGACGAGTCCGGCGGCAGATCGCGATCACAGCACTCGCAGCTCGGGCGCAGCTGCAGCATGGCTACCTCCGTACCTGCACGGCCTTGCGATAGACGAGATCGGCGGAGACCACGTCCTGGACCGCGACGCCGACCGATTTGTAGAGCGTGATCTCGTCCGCCGACTGGCGGCCGGGCCTGGTGCCCAGCACGACCTCGCCGATCTCCGCGAAGATCCGGCCCGAGGCGATGACGTCGCCGGACTCGTGCGTGGCCGCCTCGCGCGACTCGACGTAGAGCTTCGCCTTCCGGAGCGCGTCGTCGTCCAGCTCGCGCCAGGTCGGTCGCGGCGCGCCGACCGCGTTGATGTGCGTTCCCGGCGCGAGCCACGCGCCCGACAGCACCGGCGTCTGCGACGTCGTCGCCACCACGATCACCTCGGCGCCGCGCACCGCGTCTTCCGCGGACGCCGCCGCGCGGATCCCGAACTGCTTGGCGAAGGCCGCCGCGTTTCGCGGGCTCCAGACGCGGACCTCGCGGAACGTGCGGACCAGGCGGAGCGCCTCGAGGTGGCTCCGCGCCTGGACGCCCGAGCCGAGGATGCCGAGCACCGCGGCCTCGGGACGCGCGAGCAGCCGCGTGGCCACCGCGGACACCGCCGCCGTGCGCATCTCGGTGATGAGCCGGCCGTCCATCGTGACCAGCGGCTCGCCCGTCTCGGGACGGAACAAAAGGATCATCGCGTGGTGGCTCGGGATGTCCCGGTTGTTCGGGTAGAACGTGACCAGCTTGGCGCCGAGCACGCCGCCGTACGCCGGCATGAGCCCGAGAAACCCCTGATGCTCGGCGACCGGCAGCATCACGCGCATGGGCTGCACGACCTTGCCGCTCGACAGGTCGGCCATGGCCTTCGCCATGGCGGGGATCAGATCCTCCATCTTCAGAAGATCGTGCACCGCCTGCTCATCGAGGATCATCGGCGGCCGAACCAGTGCCTCAGCTCGATGCTGTGTCCGTCCGGATCGCGGATCTCCGCCCTCGCGTACGCGCCTTCGCGTACCCGCGGCCCCCAGGTGATCGGCACGCCCTTCGTCTTCAGATAGTCGATGGTGCTCTGCATGTCCGCGACCTCGAGCGCCATCATGCGATAGCCGAGATGCTCCTGCGTGGGGGCGGGCGCGACCGATCCGCCGTACTTGATCAGCTCGATCGACGTGCCACCGAGATCCAGATAGGCCAGATCCAGCCGAACGCCCAGGCTCGAGCGGTCGATCCGCTCACGGGCCCGGACCTTGAACCCGAGCACGTCGGTGTAGAACTTCACGGAGCGGTCGAGATCTTCCGTCACGATCTCGACGTGGTCGATACGCTTGAACATGGAACCCTCCCTGACGCGGTTACCCTCCGAGCAGGCGGGCGACCTCGGTTCGGTTGTGCTTCGTCGCGATGTCGAGCGGTGTCTCCCCCTCGGGTGTCCGCAAGGATCGATCGGCGCCGCTGTCGAGCAGCAGGCGAACAAGGGCCATATCCCCGTTGAACGCGGCCTCGTGCAGGGGTGTGTGCCCGGCGGATGAGCCGCGGCCGTCGACCGGGGACCCGCGAGCGACGAGGAGCCGCACGATCTCGGGGCGGCGGTCGGCGCGCACCCCAGCGGCCGCGGCGTTGATCGCCAGGTTGGCTTCAGAGTTCCGGGAGACGGCACGCACGTCCGCGCCGGCGTCCAGGAGTGCCTCGGCGGTCTCGCGATGGCCGAAGAACGCCGCCAGATGGAGCGGCGGCCAGCCGTCATGCGAGCGTTGCCCCACGAGCCCGGGATTCTCGCCGAGATGTCGCCGAACGTCTGCGAGGAGCCCGAGGGCGCAGGACTCGAAGAAGCTCGGGCGGGCGCCGCGCTCGAGCAGGAGCCGCACGATGTCGTGCTGGCCGGTGTACGTCGCGATCAGCAGGGGTGAATTGCCGTGCTCGTCGCGCGCGTTCGCGAGAGTTGGGCCGGCGGCGAGCAGCTCACCGGCAGTCTTCGCGTCGCCGCGACGAATGGCGCCGAGTAGATCGGCGATTCCGCTCACGAGGGTCGGGCCCGGGGCGGGCCCTGCGCCGGCGACTACGTCTTCAGGAAGGCCGGCGTGGGCGTGAGCGCCTCGTCCCACGGCCCGGGGAAGCGGCCTTTCGCGCCCTGCTCCGAGAACGGCCGCTCGCGGTGCCACTCGCTCCGCGGCTGCTCGTAGTAGACCTCGAGGCCGTTACCGTCGGGATCAGAGAAGTAGATGCCGATCGAGACCGTGTGGTCGGAGACGCTAACCGGAACGTCCTTCTCCTTGAGCCGCTTGTACATCTCGCCGAGGTCACCGAGGTTCGCCATGCGCCAGGCGACGTGATTCAGGCCCACCTGCTTCTTCTGCGGGCCCGCGGCCTCTTCACCCACCTCGAAGAGCGCGATGTCGTGCGCGTGGTCGGTGTCGCAGGAGAGGAAGGCGGCCCGCAGTTTCTCGGTTCCCTGAAACATCATGGTGTCCTGCACGTGGAAGCCGAAGACGTCCGTGTACCACTTGAGCGAGCGCTCGGCGTTCCGGACGAAGATGTTGACGTGATCGATGGACACCGGCTTGTAAGCCATTGGCCTGTCTCCTGCGGTCAGAATTTCGCTCCCGGAGTATACCGCACCGGGGGCGAGCCATGCGACCGCCTACTCCGTGAGGATCCGGTCCGCCCACTCCACGAGCGCCACGAGCTTCGGCGGGTCGGAGAACGAGGCGTTCTTCCCCGCGAGATCGTCGATCAGGACCCCCCGGGCCCGCGAGCAGGCCCCTCAGACGTGGATCGGCACGCGATCAGCGATCACCTTCGCGAGCGCCTCCGAGAGCGGCGCCCAGCCGACCGGCACCACCGCGTTCGCGACGACCGTGCGCATCAGCGAGACGGCCTCCCCCAGCAGGAACACCTGGACGTCGTGGCCCGCTTCGGCGAACGCGATCGCGTGATGAAACGGAAACGAGGCCTGCGTGGGATCGCCCGACCCCCAGGCGCTCTTGATCAGGACCTTCATCGCGTCATCTCCGTTTCTCCGAGATCGAGACGAAAGCCCATGACCGTCGTGCCGGGCATGGGATGAAAGTCGAGCTCGGGCGCGCGAACGAAGCCCATCCGCTCGTACATCCTGAGCGCGGCGGCCATCATCTCCGTCGTGTGCAGGCTCAGGACCCGTGCGCCGGCTCGACGGGCGCGCCGCACGCATTCCTGCATGAGCGCCGTGCCGACGCCGCCCCCGCGCTCGGCCGGCGCCACGGCGAGGAGCCGCACCTCGGGCCAGGGCATCTCGAGCCCACCGCCCTTCGGCAGCTCCATACGGCGCGGGGGATAGAGCAGCACCGTGCCCACGATGTCGCCGTCGCGCTCGGCGACGAGCTGCTCGGCCGAGCCGACCTCCGCGAGCGAGGCCACGATGTTCCGGCGATAGCCCTCCCAGAAGGCCTTCATCGGGGCGGCGTACTCCTGATAGGCCGCCAGGGTGACCTTGCGGATCGCATCCTGGTCCTCCGGTCGCGCGTCGCGAACACGCAGATCAGTCACGGGCCTTGAGTCAGGCTCCGGGTGACGCTCTGCTGTGAGAGCAGATCGACGTAGGCGCCCTCGACGAGCTGCTCGTCGCCGAGGCCGAGCGCCGTCATCAGGACTCGGGCCTCCTTCACTCCCGCGTCCGGGCTCTCGCCCTCCGCCAGGACGACCTCGAGCTCGAGGAAGTGCCCCAGACTCTCGACCCGATCCAGGTGCACGCGCGTCCGCCCCACGAGATACAGGGTGCGATGCTTGCGCACGCGCCCGGCCGTCCCGTAGGCGAGCGACAGCGCCTCGCGCAGCGCATCGGGTGCGCCGGTCGGCGCGATGACGAAGCGCGACTCCTTGGGCCGGGTCTGATTCGCGCGCCGGTAGAAGATCAGATTGCCTTCGGTCGGCGAGAACGTCCGAAGCTTGAGCCTGCCGCGCTCGCAGACGAAGAACGTGTCGTCTTGCTCGATCTCGGTCGGGCCCCGGTCGGCGATCGCGGCGACCCTCGGCGCCATGACCTCGACGCTGGTGATCCAAGCCTTGATCTCGACGTTGCGCTGCTCGTGACTCGCGTGCGCCGATCCGGGTGCCGTCATCTCAGCATGGCCTCCGCCCGAGCTCGAGGACGTGCGTGAACTCGCCGCTCTCAGTGCGTGGCCGAAAGCCCATCGCCGCGTAGAGGCGTGCCGCCGCCTCGTTGTTGGTCCGCAGGCGCAACGTGTCGAATCGACCGCCCGCGCTGTCGATGACGTGCGCGACCAGCTGCCGGCCCACGCCGCGCCCGCGGAAGGATGTCAGCACGTAGAGATGCCGGACTCGGCCTGCCCGCGGGGCGCCGGCATAGGGATCGACGTTGAGCCCGCACACGCCGACGAGCCGGCCAGCGACCCGCGCGGCGAACAGCGCCTCGCCGGGCCGATCGAACCGGTTGGTCTGATCGGCCCACTCGTCCACGAGGCGGCGGACGATCCGTGAGCCGGCCGCCTCGCTGTCCGCGAGCAGATCGCGCACGCGCTCGGGCGGCAAATCCCGAAGGGTCTCGATCGTGGCGGGACCGGAGGCGATCCCGCCTCTCGGTGGCCGGTGAACGCAGCCGCCGAGCTCGGTCATCGCCGGGGGCGGGTGATGATGACTTCGACCACGTCGAATCCGGGGGCCGGCGACGCCGTGCTGCTGAAGGCCACCGCCACCGAGTACGCCGTCCCGAAGTCGGTGCCGGCGGCCGCCTCTATCTCGCGCCGCGTCTGGTCGCTGAATCGACGGAACGTCCCGGAGGGATAGTAGCTGCCGACGACGAGCGTCTCGGGCGGGCCTTGCGCGTCCCTGAACGAGGGCCGCACGGCGAGCCCCACGCCCGTCTTCGGGTCGGTGGCGATGATGCCCGTGCCCCGGTCAACGGGGCCGGGCCAAATCTTCCACGTCTGCGAATCGACCATGCGTCTGGCTTCCGCCTCCCACTGGGAACGGTTCAGCCCGAAGATCCGGTCCGCGTCCTGCTTGCTGACGAGGCGCTCCTGGGCCGCCGAAGGCCCGGCCGCGACCGCGAGCAGGGCGAGGAGGACCATCGCGACGAACGACCCTAGTGCTCCAGAGCGATTCCCCGATACCCGCAAAAATAGCAATGTTCGATCCTCCGGTGAAGTGTTGGACAAATCCACCGAAAGCGTAATCCCACCCCCCCGCCCCGGCGAAAGATTAGAGCGTGAGCCGTCCCAGACACGCCACGAGCTCCGCGGGTGACCGACAGAGGCCGGCCGCCCCGGCGCCGGTCAGCTCGGCCTGGGACCCATAGCCCCAGAGCACGCCGATCGACCGGACGCCATTGGCCCTGGCCCCCACGATGTCGCCGGCCCGGTCGCCGATCATCACCGCGAGCTCCGGCGAGATCTTCTCGGTCGCCAGGAGGTGAGCGAGCAGGTCCGCCTTGTCGTCGAACCGCCCCTCCAGCTCGGGTCCGTAAACTCCAGCAAAGAACGGCTCGAGCCCGAGCCGGCGCACGATCCGGTCGGCGTAGGGCTTCGGCTTCAGGGTCGCGACGAACGTGGCCGACGCCGGGGCCCGCGCGTGGTCGAGCATCTGGGTGACCCCGGCGTAGACCTGATTCTCGAAGAGTCCGGTGTCGCCGTACTCCTCGCGGTAGAGCGCCAGCGCCCGCTCGATCAGGCTCCGGTCCGCCGTCTCGAGCAGGGTCCGGAAGGTTTCCCGGAGCGAAGGCCCGATGAACGACGCGAGCACGTCGTCCGACGGGCAGGGCGCGCCCAGCGTGTCGAGCGCGTACTTCATACACCTGACGATACCGGGCCTGGGGTCGGTCAGGGTTCCGTCGAGATCGAACAGCAGCACGAACGGCTTCACGCGACGATCACGTGCTCCGTCGTGACGATGAAAGCCACCGGCCCGGGCGCGATGAAGTTGCCGTCGTCGGCCTGTGCCCGATCCCATTCCGGTGTCGTCGTCGCCGCGCGCGGCGCCGCCGAGTCATCGAACCACACTTCAGCGATGCCGTCGTACACCGGCTCCCCGCTTCGGTAGGCGGCGGGGCGCGTGTGCGACTGGACATACCGGCGCACGCCCGGGACCTTCGTGACCACGTCCGGATGCCGCGTGCGCCAGTAAGCCTGGAATTCTTCGACGGGCATCCCGGCGCGGCGCTTGAAGAACGAGAGGGCCTTCACCACGGCTTTCGCGCGAGCGATGCCTCGAGCTTCGCGCGGATCGTCGGCCACTCCGCCCGCACGATGGAGTAGTACGCGGAGCTCCGGACCGAGCCGTCCTGGGCGGGCATGTCGGCCCGCCGCACGCCCTCGAGCCGGGCCCCGAGCCGCTCGATGGCCTGTCGCGAGCGCACGTTGCGCTCGTCGGTCTTGAGCGTGACCCGATGTACCTCCCACATGTCGAACGCGTGACCTAGCATCAGATACTTCGCCTCCGTGTTGCATCGCGTGCGCTGGGCCGAGTCCGACAGCCACGTCGCGCCGATCTCGACCGCGTCCGGTCTGTCCGTCCGCTGCAGGGAGGACCCGGCGGGCCAGCGCCATTGCTGGAGATCCAGATAGCTCGTGGAGCCCACGACCCGGCCGTGCCACACGGTGACGAACGGCATGCGACGGCCTTCGTCGCGGTCCCGAAGCGCCGCCGCGATGTAGCTCTCGGCGTCCTCGATCCCGGCCGGCACGCGCGTGTAGATGTAATGCTGCCGCGATTCGGCGGCGGCCGCGGCGAGGGCGCCGGCGTCCGTGAGCGACAGCGAACGCAAGGTGACCGTCGGACCCTCGAGAACGGGCTGATCCAGGCTCATCCGGCCTTCACCTCGACCTCGAATACCGGCAAGGTCCGATCGGGATCACCCTCCACCGGAGCGGGAACCGTTGCCCTTCGCTGCGCGCCCATCCGCGCGTAGAAACCCGCCGCGTAGGGATCGGCCTCGATGACCACGATACCGGGCCGGATGGCCCGGACTCGGTCGAGGGCGTGGCCGTACATGTGGCGCCCGACGCCTCGTCCGTGCCAGCGCGGGTCGACCCAGAAGTGCTCGAGCGACCAGCGGTCGCCCCGCGGCTCCAGCGCATAGAACCCGACCATCTCGTGATCCCGCGCCGCGACGTAGACGAGCTGGCGTTCGACATACTCCGGCGTGATGCTCAGAATCGGTGCCCAGACCGCCAGCCACGCTCGGGGGTAGCCCCAGTGAGCCTTCGCGGCGCGGGCGATCTGCGACAGGCGCTCCGAGTCGCCGGGCAGCGCCCGTCGCATCCGAAGCTCGACGTCGCGCTTGGACAGCTCGTGGCCTCCCGTTGCTCCGGCGTCGGCGTGATGAGGGCGAGCCGAACATAGCCCAAGACGATCCTGACGAACAAGCCGCGCCGATGGCCGCCGCCGTGCGGCTCGCGCCGCGCCTAGTCCGCCGGCCGCCGCTTGAACACGGCGCCCAGTACCGGATGGAGATCGTCGGTGAGCGGGACCGCCCGACGGCTGGAGTACTCGATCCAGAGCGGCCCTTCGTCGCGGACCGGGTCGATCTCGATCGCGACGTACATGAACGAGCCCGGCCATCGGTAGACGAGCGTGCCGTCGGCTCGCTCGGCGCGCGCGCCCTGGAGGACTGCGCCCCACTGGGTGCGCGCGCGTTCCCGCGAGCGCGCGCTGAGGCGCAGGCCGAGCACCGTGATCGCCGGCACGGGCTCGCGCGCACCCGGCAGGTGCCGGCGGCTCTCGTCGCGCGGCGGCGGGCTCGACGAATCGGCGCTGGTCTCGGCGAACTGGACGACGATGCCCTGGGCCTGTCGCGGGTGAAGGAACGCTTCCTTCCACTCCGGATCCGAATCGTCGTAGCCCACGATCGAGTAGCCGCGGGCCCGGGCGAGTGCCAGAAGCTGAACGCGTCCCTCGTCATGCCGTAGGCCGAGCGCCCGCCGAGCTCGCCCGCCAGGATCGCCTCGGCATCGGCCAGACGCGCCACCGCGATGGCGATGTGGTCGAACAGGACCGGGCGCACCGGGCCTAGGACAGGACGGTGGTCTTCTTGCGCTCGATCAGCGCGAAGTCGATCGCGGCGCCGAGCCCGGGGCCATTGATCGCGTGGACCTGTCCGGTCCGGTCGACCTCGATGTCCTCCACGAGACCGTACTTCTGCGCGCCGGACGGCAGCAGCACCTCGAAGAACTCGCAGTTCTTGATCGCCATGATGACGTGGAGGTTGGCGACGTTGTTCAGCGAGTTGCCGCCGTGGTGCACCTCGAAGTTCATGTGGAAGGCTTCGGCCAGGTGCGCCGTCTTGACCAGCGACGTGATCCCGCCCTTCACGGCGACGTCGCCGCGCAGGTAGTCCGTCGCCTGCGCGGTGAGCCACGGGGCGAAGGCGGTGAAGCCGCCGGGCGCGTACTCGGTGGCGAGGATCGGAATCGAGAGCTTCTGCTTCAGCTTGACGTAGTTGTAGATGTCGTCGTCGGCCAGTGGGTCTTCGTACCAGTGGAAGCCGAGCCGCTCGACCGCCTGTCCCACGCGCAGCGCGTCCGGATAGACGTACGCCCACGTCGAGTCGAGCATGACCGTGAACTTGTCCCCGACCGCCCGGCGGACCGCCTCGCAGACCTCGATGTCCACCCTGGGGTCGGTCGGCGGATGGATCTTGTACGCGGTCCAGCCCTCGGCCTTGAACTTCGCGGCCTCCTCCGCGTACGCCTCCTTCGAGGGGAGCACGGCCGAGCTCGCGTAGGCGGGCACGCTGTCGCGATAGGAGCCGAGGAGGCGATGGATCGGCTGCCCGGCCACCTTGCCCGCGATGTCCCAGAGCGCGACGTCCACGGCGCCGATCGCGCGGTACGTCGTCGCGCGGTTGCGTTGCCAGAGCCCCTGGTAGAGGCGCTCGCGATCGAGCGGGTTCTGGCCCATCACGACCGGCTTGAGGAACTGGATCAGCGACTCGCCGTCCAGGTGGGCCCCGCGTTGCGCAGAGCCCAGGAAGGCGTGGCCCTCGACGCCGTCGTCGGTCTTGATCGCGAGCAGGCCGAGGTGGCTCTTGCCGCTGAAGCGTCCGGTGTGCCGGCCGTACGTCGTCGCGGGGATATCGGTCCAGGCGAATATGGTAAGCGTGACGTCGGTGATCTTCACGCGGCAGCCCCTCCATTTTCTCTGTTGCCGATACTGCACGCGCCGATCGATGGCGCCCCGAAAGCCTGCTGTCTCTTCAATCTCATCGCGCGGTCAGGTGCGGCCAGAGCGCGTCGGCGCCGCGCTCGGCGACCGAGCGGCCGAGCGCGATTGCCCACTCGCCCTCGCCGCCGAACTCGGCGCGCCACGACCACAAGCGGCGCGTCGCGAACTGGAGCGCGTGCTCGTAGGTGAACCCGATCGCGCCATGCACCTGATGAGCGATCGAGGCGCCGATGCCCGCCGCCTCGCCGACCCGCACCTTCGCGACGGCGATCTCGAACGCGGCGTCGCCGCGGTCGGCGGCGCGGAACGCGTTGGCCGCCGCCGTGCCCGCCGCGGCCGTGTGCCCGGCCAGCACCGCCAGGTTCTGCTGGATCACCTGGAACGAGCCGATGGGCTTTCCGAACTGACGCCGTTCGGTCGCGTACTGCGAGGCCTGACGCAACAAATAGTCGAGGCCGCCGGCCATCTGGGCCGCGCGCACCAGCGCGCCGTAGAGCCACACCGCCTGCGCCGGAACGCCGCGACCGGCCGGCACGGCAGCGACGACGGGCGCGTCCTCGAAGGCCAGCGTATCGCGCGGCTCACGCGCGAGGTTCTGATCCGTCTTGACCTGTCCGGCCCCGCGCGCGGCGAGCGCGACCATCGTGCGTCCCTCGGCCTCGGTGACGACGACGACGTGGCCGGCCGCCCGGCCCCACGGCACGCGCGCCGCGGTCCCGCTGAGCCGCCAGCCGCTCCCGGCGCGCGCCAGGCGCAGGCGCTCGTCGCGATGAACGGGCGCGATCGTCAGCGGCCCCGAGGGCACGTCGAGCCCGGACGCCGAGAGGAGCCACGCGCCCACGATGGTCTCGGCGAGCGGCAGCGGCACCGCGTGGCGGCCCGCGGCGCGCGCGACCACGAAGGCGTCGCCCCAGCTTCCCCCGGCGCCGCCCTTCGACTCGACGACCAGCGGCAAGGTCAGGCCGCTCTCCTCCACCGCCTGCCAGAGCGCCTCGGGCCAGGCGCCGGTCTCGGCGGATTCGAGGAGGTCCTTCGTGACGAGGTCGGTGAAGAGGCGCGTGACGACGTCGCCGAGGATCGTCCGCAGCTCGTTCACCGAAGCCCCAGCCCGCGCGCGATGATCCCGCGCAGGATCTCGCGCGTGCCGCCGCGGAGGGAAAACGACGGCGCGCGCTGCATGAGAAAGCCGAGCACCTGCTGGAGATCGCTGCCCGTGTCGATCGTCGGCTCGACGCCGAGCAGCGCGTGGACGATCTCGGGCCCCTCCTGCTCGAACGTGGTGCCCACGTCCTTCACCACCGCGGCTTCGAGGTTCGGATTCTCGCCCGCCTCAAGCATGAGGGCGACCGAGAGCGACATCTGCCGCAGGGTGGCGAGGTGCGCCACGAGCCGGCCGACGGTCGCCGCGGCGCGCTCGCCCGGATCCTTCGACACCTCGCGGACCAGCTCGAGCAGCAGCGCGAAGCTCGACAGGTAGCGCTCCGGGCCGCTGCGCTCGAAGGCCAGCTCGGTCGTCACCTGCTTCCAGCCCGCGCCCTCCTCGCCGACCCGCATGTCCTCGGGCACGAAGACGTCCTCGAAGACCACCATGTTGAAGTGGTGCGAGCCCGCCAGGTCGATGATCGGGCTCATCGTGATGCCGGCGAGCTTCGTGTCCACGAGGAACTGCGTGAGGCCCTCGTGCTTCTTCGCCGGGTCGTGGTGGGTGCGGAACGTCGCGATCATGTAGTCGGCCAGATGGGCGTTGCTCGTCCAGACCTTGGTGCCGTTGACCCGATAGCCGCCGGCGACGCGCTCGGCGCGCGTGCGCAGCGAGGCGAGGTCCGAGCCCGAATCCGGCTCGCTCATGCCGATCGCGAACGCGAGCTCCCCACGCGCGATCGCCGGCAAGAACTTCTGGCGCTGCGCCTCGGTGCCGAATCTCAAGAGGAGCGGACCGGACTGGCGGTCGGCGATCCAGTGGGAGGACACGGGCGCGCCGGCCGCCAGCATCTCCTCGAGCACGACGTAACGCTCGAGCGCGCTCCGCTCGTGCCCGCCGTAGCGCTTCGGCCACGTCATCGCGATCCAGCCGCGGACACCCATCTTTTTGCTGAACTCGCGGTCGAAGCCGCCCCAGGAGTGCGCGCGCCGCACCGGCGCGGCGTCGCCGAGCTCCCGGCGCAGGAACTCGCGCACCTCGGCGCGCAGCGCCTCGGCCTCGGGCGGCAGCTCGCCCAGCTCGAACCGGAACGTCTGCATGCTCACGCGTACGACTCGCGCTTGCGGAGCTCGACGAAGAGGCCGTGCGTGTCTTGCGGATGCACCCAGGCCACGTCCGGGCGCCGGCCGTCGACGCGCACGCCGGCCTTCTTCAGGCGCTCGACGCTGCCGGGGATGTCCTGGCACTCGAAGCCCACGAGGTAGACGCCTTCGCCGTGCTTGGCGAGGAAGCGGCCGACCGCCTTGTCCGGATCGGTCGGCTGCAAGAGCTCGATGTGGCCGATGCCCGTCGGCAAGATCGCGTTCTTGAACCCGAACTCCTTGGACTCGCCGCGGTGATGCACCTTCAAGCCGAAGAGCCCGGTGAACCGCTCGATCGCGGCCTCGATGTCGCGCACCACGACGGTCAGCTCGACGACGTCGCCCAGCATGATGAGCCTCCTGGGAAACCGCTACGGCAGGGCGGATCATACAGTAGAATCACCTGGCCCGCATGCGCCGCTCCGTCGCAAAACTCTTCTTCGGCTCGCCTCGGCCGGCGGGGCCCCAGCCCCGCGACGGCCCAAGCACTACGGGACGATCTTCGGCACGCTGAGCCTGACGTCGATCATCGGCCGTGCGATCGGGCCTTGGATCGCCGGCGCGCTGCACGACCGCACCGGCGACTACGTGCTCGCGTTCTGGCTCTCGATCGGCGCCAGCCTCGTGTCGGCCGTCGCGATCTGGCTGGCCGCGCCGCGCAAGGTCCGGGCGGTTGCCGGACGTGTCCCGCGCGGTTTATAAGGGAGGCCTCTTATGAGCACGATCGCCGCGCAGCCGCTGAGAGGCGCCGCAGTCTGGCACGGACGCGACCTCGCGGCGGGATCGCTCAGGCCTGACGCTACTTCGCGATGTCGAGCAGCTCCACCTCGAAGACCAGCGTAGCGCCGGGCTTGATCTGCGGAGGCCGGCCCTGGTCGCCGTACGCGATGTCCGAGGGGCACACGAGCCTGCTCTTGCCGCCGACCTTCATCATCTGCACGCCCTCGCTCCAGCACTTGATCACGCCGTTCAGCGGCAGCTCGATCGGCGCGCCGCGCTGGACGGAGCTGTCGAACACGGTGCCGTCGGTAAGGGTGCCGTGGTAGTGCACCTTCACCTTGTCGGTCGCCTTCGGCGAGGGCCCGGTACCGGGCTTGAGCGTCGTGATGATGAGCCCCGACGCGGTGCGCGTCGCGCCCTTCTCCGCTGCGGCTTTGTCGAGGAAGGCCTGACCTGCCTTTTTTTCGACCGCCGCCGCCGCGCCCGCGCGCGAGGCCTGTAGCTGCGAGATCTTCGCGGCGTACGTCTGGACGTCGACCTTGTACTCCTTCTTGAGGACGCCGTCGCTCACACCCGCCAGCACCGGCTCGAGATCGGCCGCGCTCAGGTTGAAGCTGGCGAGGTTCTGGCTGATCACGAGGCCCAGGGCGTAGAGGGTCTTCTGGTCGTCGGACTTCAGCTCGGGGCCGGCGGCGCCGCTGACGGCCGCGGCGGCCAGGACGAGGGCGACGGAGAGGGCGAAGGATTTGAACATCGGGGGTCCTTTCTTCGCGGCGATTAGCGTAGGAGATTAGCGTAGGATAAGTCGATCTTCTCACGGGAGGCCCGGATGCCGGAATCGATTCCTGCGCCGCTGATCATCGACACGCTCAGGGACACGTTTCGCGAAGCGCGCGGCGGCAGCATGCGCGAGCCTCTCGGCTGGATCCTGAGCGTCCCCGACACCCACCAGAAGACCGTGCTCGCCGCGCTCGACAAGGAGCGCGCCCTGCGCGTGGTCACGTGCGCCACCGAGGACGAGGCCAACGCCATCGCCGCCGGGCTCTGGATCGGCGGCGAGCCGGTCGTGCTCATGATCCAGCACGCCGGGCTCTACGCCTCGGTGAACACCTTGCGCGGCGTCGCGATGGACGGGCGCGTGCCGACGTTCTACATGATCGGCCTGCTGCAGCGCGAGCGCGACCGGGATCCGAAAGAGTCGCGGCACTCGATGGTCCGCTTCGCCGAGCCGCTGCTCGACACGTTCGGCGTGCCGCACGCGCGGCTTGAAGGTCCGGACGACGTGCACCTGATTCCCGAGTACTACCGCCTGAGCCGCCAGCGCCGCGGGCCGGCGGCGGTGCTCGTGGGCCTGGAGACCAGCTAGATGGCCATGAAGCCTGAGGACATCCTTCGCGCGATCGCCGCCGCGCGTGGGGATGCGATCTGCGTCCCGACGATGACGACCTCGCCGGCCTGGCGCACCCTCGCGCCCGACGACCTCTCGATCGGCTGCGTCGGCTTCATGGGCGGCGCCTCGGCGCTCGGCCTCGGTCTGGCGCTGGCGATACCCAAGCGCCGGGTGATCGTTTTCGACGGCGACGGCTCGCTCCTGATGCAGCTCGGCTCCCTGGCGACGATCGCCGGAGCCCGGCCGCGCAACCTGACGCATCTGCTCTTCAAGAACGGCGTCTACCACACCTCCGGCGCTCAGGACATTCCGGGCGGGCTGTCCGTCGACTTCGTGCAGATGGCCAAGGGCGCCGGATACCGCAAGGCGTATGCCGTCAAAGATTTCGAGGATTTCAAGAGCCGCCTGCCCTCGATGCTGACCGACGAGGGTCCCCTGTTCGTCGAGCTCCACACGGGCCTGGCCGACAAGACGCCGATGACCGACCGCGGCGGTCAGCCCTTCCACCAGCAGATCGAGAACTTGTGCCAGAAGCTCAGCAAAGCCGGGTGAGCCGGCGCACGATCCGGAGGCCGGGCACCAGACGTAGTCTCTGGTGTCATGGCCGTCTTCGACATCGACGCCTATCTCGCGCCCCCGGCGCGCTGGACGTGAGCGGTATCGTCTGGGCCGACGTCGCGAAGTATCCGGTCTCCGGGGAGACGATTCGCACCTTGCGGTACATGCAGGACATCGAGAGCCACACGATCGTCTATCTGCGCTCGCTGCTGGCCACTCGCGCGATCGACGACCCGGACGTGGCGCGATTCCTGGCGTGCTGGGTCTACGAAGAGAGCTTTCACGGCCTGGCGCTCGAGCGGTTCCTGGCCGCCGCCGGCCATCGCCTCGGCCTGCGCCCGACGCCGCGCGGGCACGAGAGCCCCGCCCAGTGGCTGCAGGCGCGCGCCACCGCGCTCCTGTCCCGGGCGTGGCCGGATTTCTGCGCCGTGCACATGGCGTGGGGCGCGATCAACGAGCTGACCACGCTCACCGGCTACCGCCGCCTGGCGGCGCTCGCGGGGCACCCGGTGCTCTCGGAGCTGCTCGAGCGCATCACCCGCGACGAGTCGCGGCACTTCTTCTTCTACTATCGCCAGGCCGAGCTCAGGCTCCGGCGTCCGGCGGTCGCTCGGGTCGCCCGGCTCCTGGTCGACCGCTTCTGGGCGCCGGTGGGCAGCGGCGTATCTCTTCTCCGGTGCGCGGGGACGCGCCGCCGCCCGTAAGGCCGACGAGACAATCCGCAGACTGCCGGGCTTCGCGACGGTAGGATGGCTAGAAAGCTGGCTCGATCGTTTCGCTGACGGAGGACCGAATGGCGACCGTGGCGACTGATCACTACCGGGCCTACGCACCCCGACCCTTCACCCGCGCCGAGCGTGACTCCACGACGATCCTGTTCGGGGGACTGCACTGGCGCATCGAGCGAATTTTGCAGGCCGTGCTGGAGAGCAGCGGATACCGCGCTCAGATCCTGCCGGTCGCGACGAAGGAAGATCTCCTGACCGGCCGCGAGACCGCCGACATCGGCCAGTGCTGCCCGACCAGCTTCACGACCGGCAATCTGGTCAACTTCCTCAAGAAGGAGTCGACGGGGATCGGCGTCGAGGAAGTCAACAAGAAGTACGTCTATCTCACGGCGGGCTCCTGCGGCGCCTGCCGCTTCGGTCAATATCACGCAAGCTACGAGCTGGCGCTGCGCAATACCGGTCTCGAGAAGTTCCGCATGTTCCTGATGGCCCAGGACAACCTGGATCAGAACATGGGTGACGGGCTCGATCTCAACCTGCCGATGACGCTCGGCTGCCTCTGGGGCATCTTCTGCACCGATCTCGTGCAGGACCTCGAATACCAGGTGCGGCCCTACGAGGTGTTGCCGGGCCAGACCGAGGCGGTCGTCAAGGAGAGCATCGAGTATCTCTATCAGGTCTTTCGCAACCGGCCGGCGATGTCAACGAAGAGGTCGGTGCTCTGGCACCTCACGACGCCGTACTTCGCGCGCGCGCTGCGCGAGGTGCGTCGGAAGTTCTCGGCGATCGAGGTGGATCGCCTGCGCGTGAAGCCGAAGGTCAAGATCACTGGCGAGTTCTATCTGCAGACGGTCGAGGGCGATCCCAACTACAACATCCACCGCTGGCTCGAGGCCGAGGGCGCCGAGGTCTACCCGGCTGCGATCACGATCTGGATGGACTATCTCCTGCGCATTGGCCTGCAGCGCTTCGAGGACTACAGCGGCATCGAGAAGCACGCGCGCCTGAAGCTCGCGCTCGGTCGACTCGCTCAGGGCACCTACCGGCTGACCGTGAACCGGCTGCGCCGCGCGATGGGTAACCTGCCGCACGAGACGCCGAGCCAGTTCGAGCTTAGACGGCTGGCCGCGCCGTACTTCCATCGCAATCTCGACGGCGGCGAAGGCGACATGCTCGTCGGCAAGACGCTCTGGTCCTATCACAAGAAGAAGGCGCACATGATCTGCGAGCTGTCGCCGTACTCGTGCATGCCGAACACGATGTCGATCGGCGCGATGGCCGGCGTCGTCGGCCGGTACCCCGAGATCCTCTATGCGCCGCTCGAGATCAAGGGCGACGCCGAGGTCCACGCGCTCTCGCGCTGCCAGATGATCCTGACCGAGGCCAAGAAGCGCGCCCAGCGCGAGTTCGACGACACGTTGCAGCGCACGCGGCTCACCGAGGCCGAGGTGCGCGCGTATCTGCAGGCGCATCCGGAGATGCGGAAGGCGACCTACTTGATTCCCCACGACGGCACCGCCGCCGGAACCGCCGCAAAGCTCGTCCTGCACGTCGCCAAGCGGATGGGACGCTGATGAGCAGCAGCGCCGAGCATTCTGCGGAGCCTCTGAAGGACCGCTCCGAACGGTGGGGGGGGCTGGGGGAGGAGCGGCGCTCGCTCCCCCCCAGTAGAACGATCGGCATAGACGTCGGCTCGACTACGGTCAAGGCCGTTATCGTCGATCGCGGCGGCAAAGTTGCCTGGCAGGACTATCAGCGGCACAACACCCGGCAGGCCGAGAAGGTCCTGGAGTTCCTGCAGCGGATGGAGACCGAGGCCGGCCTGAGCCCGGGAGCGGACCGTGTCTTCTTCACCGGCTCGGGCGCCGGGTTCATCGCGCCCCTCGTCGGCGGCAAGCTCATCCAGGAAGTCGTCGCCGTGGCCGCGTGCGTCGAGCAGCAGCATCCGGACGTGCGGTTCGTGTCGGAGATCGGCGGCGAGGACATGAAGACGATCTTCTTCACCGCCACCGGGACGGGCCGCTCCAAGCAGGTCTACATGCAGTCGGCCTGCAGCGGGGGCACCGGCACCTTCATCGAGAAGACCGCGCGCAAGCTCCAGGTGCCGGGCGAGCGGCTGGCGGCGATGCCGTACGAGGGGATGAGTCTCCACAAGGTCTCGAGCAAGTGCGGGATCTTCGCCGAGACCGACGCGAACACCCTGGTGAAGACCGGCGTGCCGGTCGAGGAGATCATCGCGAGTCTGTTCGAGGCAGTCGTTTACCAGAACCTGGCGACCCTGACCAAGGGCAACACGCCGTCGCCCGACGTGCTCCTGCTCGGCGGCCCGAACCTCTTCTTCAAGGGCTTGCAGGAGGCGTGGCGGCATCACCTCACCAAGCTCTGGACCCAGCGCAAGATCGATCTCGGCGGCCGCGAGGCAGCCTCGCTGATCGTCGTGCCGGCCGAGGCGCTCTACTACGCGTGCCTCGGGTGCGTCGAGATCGGTCAGGGCGAGAAGCCCGAGGTCGCGATCTATCAAGGACGCGACAAGCTCGCGTGGTGGGTCGAGACGGGGCAGCACGAGCTGAAGGCCAAGGAAGGCGCCCGCGGTCTGGTGGCCAGCGCCGGCGACCTCGCCACGTTCGTGACCGAGTACGTCAAGCCCCCCGCCGGCCGCAGCGACGCCGCCGCGGGCGCGCGGCACGTCGGCTCCGTGCTGGTGGGCTGCGACTTCGGCTCGACCACGGCGAAGGCGGTCGTGCTCGACGACGACCGCGAGCTCCTGTTCTCCTGCTACGCGCTGAGCAAGGGCAACCCGATCGAGGACGCCCAGTCGCTGTTCCGCCAGGTGCGCGAGGCCGGCTACACCGACGTCGGCGCGCTCGCGCTGACCGGGTACGGCAAGGATCTCCTGAAGGACGTCCTCGGCGCCGACATGGGCGTGGTCGAGACCGTGGCGCACGCGACCGCCGCGCTTCATTTTTATCCGGACGCGGACGTGATCTGCGACGTCGGCGGCACCGACGTCAAGATCATGATTCTCAGACAGGGCACCGTCGCCGACTTCCGGCTGAACTCGCAGTGCTCGTCAGGCAACGGCGCCTTCCTGCAGGGCGTGGCCGAGCGCTACAACATCCCGCTCGAGGCCTACGCCGACCGCGCCTTCGAGGCCAAGGCGATGCCGAGCCTCACGATGGGCTGCGGCGTCTTCTTGCAGTCCGACATCGTCAACCAGCAGCGCAAAGGCTGGTCGGCCGAGGAGATCATGGCAGCGCTGGCGGCCGTCCTGCCGGTCAACGTCTGGATCTACGCCGGCCAGCTCCAGAACCTCCGTGCGGCCGGGCGCAAGTTCATCTTGCAGGGCGGCACGCACCGCAACATGGCGGTGGTCAAGGCGCAGGTCGACTTCATCCGCGGCCGAGTGCCCGACGCCGAGGTCGTGCTGCATCCCTACTCCGGCGAGGCCGGCGCGATCGGCGCCGCGCTCTGCGCGGCCGACTGGCGAAAGCGCGGCGGGCCGAGCCACTTCCGCGGCTTCGACACGATCGCCGCGCTCACCTACACCAGCACCACCAGCGCCCAGACCGTCTGCAAGTGGTGCCCGATCAACTGCACGCGGACGTTCATCGACGTGCAGCTGCCGGGCGCGAAAGGCCGCGAGTGGAGCAAGCTGCCGCTGGCGCCGGGCTGGGAGCGGGTCATCAGCGGCAACTCGTGCCCCAAGGGGCTCGTCGAGGACGTCAACGAGATGCGCGTGGTGAAGGCGAAGCTCGAGGAGGTCAAGCGTGAGTACCCTAACGTTGCCGAGATGGTTCGGAAGGATGCGTTCCGCCGGGTCACCCCCGCCGCCGTCGCCGCGGAATAAGCTCCGGATCGGCATCCCGCGCGTCCTGAACCTCTGGAACACCCATCAGTTCTGGATGGGGTTCCTGACCTCGCTCGGCGTCGACCCGCGCAACGTCGTCTTCTCGTCGGACACGTCCGAGGAGCAGGGCCGCCAGTTCGGCAAGGGCCGCGGCACCGTGGACTGCTGCTATCCGGTGAAGTGCATCTCGGGCCACTACGGCGAGCTGGTGTTCGGCCAGAAGCAGAAGCTCGACGTCTTGCTCTCGCCGATGATCTACAACCTGCCGTCGTTCCTCTCCGGCCACGTGGCCAAGACCTTGACGTGCCCGCGCGTGATGGCCGCGCCCGAGAACATCAAGGCCGGCTTCATCAAGGAGCAGGACGCGTTCGCCGAGGCCGGCATCAAGTACGTGTCGCCGTTCGTCTCGCTCGACGAGCCCCGGCTGGTTCCCAAACAGCTCTTCGCGGGCATGCGCGAGGCGATCCCCGGACTCACCTACGATGAGACGGCGACGGCGGCCGACGCCGGCTTCCGCGCGCTGCGCGAGTTCAGCGACCGCCTGCGAAAGAAGTCGCGCGAGGTGCTCGAGTGGTGCGCGCGGGAGGACCGCGCGTGTCTCATGGTGATCGCCCGCCCATACCACATGGACCCGGGGATCGGGCACGAGATCGAGGTCGATCTGCAGGCCTACGGCTATCCGATCCTCTGGATGCAGTACTTCCCGATCGACGCCGACCTGATGGACTGGGCGTTCGGCGAGGACATCCGCGCCGGGCACATCAAGAGCGCGTTCGACATCCGCGACGTGTGGCCGTCGTCCTACAGCTCGAACACGAACGAGATCCTCTGGGGCGCCAAGGTGGCCGCGCGCATCCCGTGGATCGCCTGCGTCATCCGGATGTCGTCCTACGAGTGCGGGATGGACCAGCCGACCTACACGCCGGTGCAGCAGATCGTCGAGCGCTCGGGCACGCTCTTCTTCTCGTTCCAGGACCTCGACTCGACCAAGCCGTCCGGCTCGGTGAAGATCCGGGTCGAGACCATCACGCACTACCTCGAGAAGTACGCGGCGGCGATCATCAGCCGCAAGAAGGCTGCAGCCCCCCCAGGTTGCCCCCTTCGGCCGGCCGCGTAGACCCCGCCAGGCTCCCGAGGCGCACCCGGAACTCGTCGAGGAACTGGCGGTAGGAGACCGGGAACACCTTCCCCCAGTGCTCGCGCGGCGCGCTGTCGAGCGAGAACCGCCCGAGAAAATCCGTGAGCTTCGCGCCGCCGTAGCGCTCGACGAGCCAGTCCACCGCCAGGAAGGCCTGGCAATACGTCGCCGGCGCACCGAGCTTGTTGGTCGACGCCACCCAGGCGTCGTTCCGGGCGACCTCCTGCAGGTCGGGAAACAGCTTGATCGGCGTCGGCGAGCCGACGACCGTGCGCACGATGTGATCGCGCGATTCGGCGTACGAGCGATAGCGGAGCAGGTCGAGCACGCGCACCTTGACCCAGTCGGCGTGGCCTTCGAGGATCCACTGCGCGGGACGGCCGCGCCCGCCTTCGCGCAGGCGCGTCTGGCTCACGTGCGCCAGCTCGTGGGCGATGAGGCCGGCGCGCGCGACCAGGTGCATGCTCGCCAGGTAGTCGCCCCGCAGGAAGAGACCGCTGCGCGCGGCGACGCCGGCTGCGTACCGTCCTCGGTCCCACGCCTCGTCGCTGCTGTCGCCGGCGATCTTGACGAGCCCCTCGACCAGGGTCGCCTGGTTGACGTACACGTAGGCCTTGATCGCGGGCGGGAACGGCAGCTCGAGCTTGTGGCGGATCAGCCAGGCGGCGGCGTTGACCAGCTCTTCGTCGCTCGGGCTCGGGCCCAGCGCCGGCTGCGCCTCACGCTCGAACCGGATCTCGTACTCCCGGTACGGCCCGCTCAGGACGGCGCAGCCGGCTAGCGCGGCGAGCAGCACGATGAGCGCCGAAGCGAGACGCTTCACGGGACCGGCTTCGGCTCCGCCGTCGATCCGCTCGGCGGCCGGCCGATGCGCCTCAGGTGGGCGCGAAAATCGTCCATGAACTCGCGGTACGGAATCGAGAACGCCTCGACCCAGCGATCTCGAGGGTTGTCGGCCTCCACGGCCGAGCCCATGAACTTCACGAGGGCCGCGCGGCTCGAGCGCTCGATCAGGTACTCGACGGCGAGGAACGCCTGCCCGTACGTCGCCGGGACGCTTCGCACCGATCGATTCCACACCTCGTGATCGGCGAGCGTGTCGAGGTCGGGGAAGTGCTCGACCGGCGTCACCGCGCCCGCGATCGCACGGACGACGCTCGCCCGCGAGGTCTCGTAGGCCTGCAGCCCGAGCAGGTCGAGCACCTGGTACGCGACCCAGTCGGCGTGGCCCTCGACCAGCCACACCGGCAGCCGGTCCTCCCGGTGCTTGGCCAGGTCTTGCTGGCAGAGGTGCGCCAGCTCGTGGGCGACGAGTGTCACGCGACGGCGCGGCGCCGTGCGGGCCAGATAGTCTCCCCGGAAGAAGACGCCGACCGGCGTGGCGATGCCGACCGCCGCGGGAACGACGCGCCAGTCGCTGCCGACCGCGCGCACGCCGAGATGGCGCAGCAGCCCCTCGGTGAAGGCCGCTTCGTCGCTGCAGACGTACGCCTTGTACGCCGGTGAGAACGGCAGACCGAGCTGGTCGCGGATCATGGACGCGGCGGCCGCGATGATCTCGGCCGGGGGCGCGTCCTCGCGGAGCGCCCGCGGCGCCGCGGCCCTCGATCCGATCTCGTGCTCGCCGCAGGGCGGAGCCGCCGGGCTCGGGCCCGCGAGAGCCAGCGAGCCCAGCAATATCGGCGCCGCGAGCAGAGCGCGCATCATGCTTGGCCTCGATACCGTGCGCGTACCGGGCAAGTCAAGTATGCTCTCCGCTCGGAGGCTCGTCCGCTCCACTTCGACGCCGACTTCGCCAAGCGCACCCGGTTCGGCCGTCTCGTCGCCCAGGGCGGGATCGCTGCCGGCATGCTCAACGCGCTCGTCGCGATGGATCTTCCCGGCGCCGGCACGGTCTTCATGAGTCAGTCGCTCAAGTATTTGGCCCCGACGTATCTCGGCGACACGTTGACCGCGGAGGTCGAGGTGCTGTCGCTCAAGCCCGACAAGCCGGTCTGCCAGCTCCGCGCGACCATCACCAACCAGGACGGCGCGGTCCTGCTCGAGGGAGAATGCTGGACCTACACGATGCGCCCGGACTGAGCCGGTCCGGTCAGCGCTTGCCGAGCTCCTGCTCCTTCAGCACGCGCCGGAGGATCTTGCCCGACGGCGTCTTGGGAATCGCGTCGACGAACTCCACCTCGCCCGGCACCTTGTAGTTCGCGAGCCGGCCTTTCACGAAGGCGACGACGTCACTGGCCGTGAGGTCCTGGCCCTTCTTCTTGACGACGAACGCCTTGGGGATCTCGCCCGCCTCGGGATGCGGCTTGCCGATCACCGCCGCGTCGGCGACGGCGGGGTGCTCGACCAGGAGCGCCTCGATCTCGGCCGGCGCGATGCCGAATCCCTTGAACTTGATCATCTCCTTCTTGCGATCGCGGATGTAGAGATACCCGCGCTCGTCCACGTAGCCGATGTCGCCGCTGTAGTACCAGCCGTTGCGCAGCGACGCCGCCGTCGCCTCCGGCGCGCGCCAGTACCCGCGCATGATCTGGGGCCCGCGGATGCAGATCTCGCCGATCTCGCCGGGCGCGAGCTCGCGCTCGCCGGTCTCGATGTCGACGACCTTGTGCGCGGTGTCGTGGGCCAGCAGGCCGGCGGAGTCCGCCACGTTCAGGCTCTCGTCGTGGACCGGGTTCACGTGGGTGAGCGGCGAGGCTTCGGTCATGCCGTAGCCCTGCAGGACCGGCACGCCGGTCAGCTGGCGGAAGCGGCGCGCGAGCTCCGGGGCGACCGGGGCGGCGCCCACCATGGTCGTCCTCAAGCTCGACAGGTCGTACTTCGAGAGCTCCGGCCAGTTCGAGAGCATCAACAATACTGGCGGCACCACGAAGAACAGGGTGACGCCGTGGCGCTGGACGAGCTCGAGGCACTCGACCGGCTCGAACCGCTCCATCAGCACGCACGTGGCGCCCGTGTAGACCGCGGCGCCCATCAGCATCGTGCCGTAGATGTGATAGAAGGGCAGGAACAGCATCAGCCGGTCGCTCTCGCGCATGCGGATGCACGCGACGAACTGCATGTTGTTGGTGACCAGGTTCTTGTGGCTGATCATCACGCCCTTCGGGAGCCCGGTCGTGCCGCTCGAGTAGGGCAGCGCCACCAGCTCGTCTTCCTGGATCGCCACGCGGGCCGGCGGCGTCGGCGGCTGGCTCGCGATCAGGTCGGTGAAGCTCGTGGCCGACGAAGCCGTCACCCGGCCGGGACCGACCGCGACGACGTGCGCGAGGTGCGGCGTGCGGGCGCGCACGGCTTCCACCAGGGGCACCAGGCTGTGATGGACGACGATCGCCACCGCCTCGGTGTCGTTGAGCTGGTACTCGATCTCGCGCTCACGGTAGGACGGGTTCATCGGGCTCGCGACCGCGCCGACGCGGGCGATCGCGTAGAACGCGATGATGTACTCCGGGCAATTCGGCGACAGCACGCACACGCGGTCGCCGCGCGCGACGCCGAGCGCCGCGAGCGCCCGCGCGAAGCGGTTGGTGAGCGCTTCGAGCTCGCGATAGGTCAGGCTCACGTCACGGAAGACGACCGCGACGTTCTCGGGATGGCGCTCGGCGCCGTGCGTCAGCATCTGGTCGTACGGGATCCGCGGATAGTCGAGCGGCGGCCGGAAGAATGCGGGGCTCACAGGCTCCTCGCGCGCTCGCGCAAGGTGTATTTCTGCACCTTGCCCGTCGAGGTCGTGGGGAGCGCGCCGAACACGACCGTCCGGGGCACCGCGAAGTGCGGCAGGTTGTCCCGGCAGAAGCCGATCAGCTCCTCGGCGGTGGCCTGGGCGTCCGGCCGCAGCTGCACGAACGCGCACGGCGTCTCGCCCCACTTCTCGTCGGGGCGCGCCACCACCGCCGACATGAGCACCGCCGGGTGGCGATTCAGCGCGATCTCCACCTCGATCGAGGAGATGTTCTCGCCGCCCGAGATGATGATGTCCTTCGCCCGGTCCTTGATCTCCATGTAGCCGTCGGGGTGCTGGACGGCGAGGTCGCCGGTGTGGAACCAGCCGCCCTCGAACGCCGCGTCGGTCGCCTGCCGGTCTTTCAGATAGCCGAGCATGACGGTATTGCCCCGTAGCACGACCTCGCCGATCGTGCGCCCGTCCGCCGGAACCGGCCTGAGCGTCTTGGGATCGGCCACCATCTGGCCCTCGAGCGTCGGATAGCGCACGCCCTGGCGCGCCAGCTTCTCGACGCGCTCGCCGAGCTCGAGCCGCTCCCACGCCTCCTGCGGCGCGCACAGGGTCGAGGGCCCGTGCACCTCGGTGAGGCCGTAGAGGTGCGTGACGTTGAAGCCCATCTCGCTCATCGCGCGGATCACCTTGGCCGGCGGCGAGGAGCCGCCGGTCTCGAGCTCGACCACCTGCGCGAACGCGGTCCGCTGCTCGGGCGGCGTCTGGATCAGCATCGTCAGCACGGTCGGCGCACCGCACATGTGGGTCACGCGCTCGCGCGCGATCAGCCGGAACACGAGCGGCGGATCGACGCGGCGCAGGCACACGTGCGTGCCCGCCATCGCCGTCACCGCCCACGTGTAGCACCACCCGTTGCAGTGGAACATCGGCAGGGTCCAGAGATAGACGGCGCGCGGCGGCAGCGGCCACATCATGATGTTCCCGACCGATTCGAGGAAGGCGCCGCGATGGTGATAGACGACGCCCTTCGGGTTGCCGGTGGTCCCGGAGGTGTAGTTGAGCGTGATCGGCCCGCTCTCGTCGGCCGGCGGCGTCCACGCGTAGTCGTCCGAGCCCGACGCGAGCAACGCCTCGTACTCGAGCTCGCCGAGCCGATCGCCCGGGCCCTCGTAGACCGCGTCGTCCACCTCGACGACCAGGGGCTTACGGCGCAGCCGCTCGAGCGCCGGGCCGACCGTGCCCGCGTACTCGCGGTCGGTCAGGAGCACCTTCGCCTCGCCGTGGTCGAGGATGTAGGCGATCGTGCGCGCGTCGAGGCGCGTGTTGATGGTGTTGAGCACGGCGCCGGTCATCGGCACGCCGAAGTGCGCCTCGAGCATCGCCGGCACGTTCGGAAGGACCGCCGACACGGTGTCGCCCGGCCCGATGCCGCGTCGAGCGAGCGCCGAGGCCAGCCGCCGGGCGCGAAGGTCGAGGTCGCGGTAGGCGATGCGCCGGTCGCCGTGGATCACCGCCACCCGATCGGGATAGATCGAGGCCGAGCGCGTGAGAAAACCCAGGGGGGACAGCGGCGTGAAGTTCGCGTCGGCGCGCCCGAGGCCCATCCGGAAAATATTGCTGTCCATGCCGCCCATGACGATCCCCTCCTCCCGGGGCCAGACCTTATCGCGGCGGTCGGCGCCGGG